>Ga0222714_10004740_pt1 | contig 13202 bp, 17 predicted proteins | sample C33_3DmetaG_FD_165048 | JGI IMG/M metagenome (GOLD analysis project Ga0222714, IMG submission 165048) | Estuarine water microbial communities from San Francisco Bay, California, United States - C33_3D | ecosystem: Environmental > Aquatic > Marine > Unclassified | place: USA: California... | reverse complement strand
CCTCTGCTTACGGTTTTAATCAAAACATCAATACTTGGGATGTTTCTAGCGTTACTGATATGAGTTACTTATTTAGTGGATCCGGCAGCGAAGGTATACCTGTTTATAGAAGTGGCGGCGTATTCACTACAAGATTTAATCAGCCTTTAGATGAATGGAATGTAAGTAATGTCACTAATATGCAGGGAATGTTTAAGCACAGTATTTTTAATCAAGATATTAGTAGATGGAATATGTCAAAAGTCAAGAGCATAAATTCTATGTTTATGTATAGTAATTACGGTAAAAATGTTGGTTTGTGGAATACCTCGTCTCTAGAGGATGCTAGAAATTTTATGCGTTTTAATCGTCATACTGGAGACCTAAACCCTCGTTTGTCTAGACAACATGGGTATAATTTCCCGCTACTAAATTGGGATCTGTCTAAACTAAAAATTCAAGCTTCTACTTATGATACACCTCCGAACGGCACGTCTCCTTTGTATGGACTGTTTGGAGGACAATCGTTCAGTTATGGCAGTACCTATATGCGTATTAGTCTAGATGCATATAATGAGACGTTAAAAGCTTGGAAAGATAAAACAAAACCACAAGGAATATATGTTAATTTTGGAGCAGTAGGAAAAGATAGAGATTCTCAAGAAGCATTCATAAGTTTATTGGTTGAGGATCTTTGGACTATACATGACGGAGATGGAATCAATAATTTTGGCCCTGGATATGGTGGTTAAAAGATTAAAATAATTCTTCCAATATTTTATAGAAGCTTTTTGAAGAAGCAAGCAAATCTCTACCTCTTTCTTCTCCTACATTTCCAACTATATTGTTTTCATGCCACCATATATCAAAATGCTTAGAGACAAATAGTTCCGGGTAACTAAAAAATAAGCAAGAAAGTATGTGCTCTTCATGATAAAGTAATTTGTCTCTTAGCAGTATGTTTGCTAGGTCTTTAAATTTTAAACATACATCCTTTACTGCTTCGCTTTTACCTCCAAATAATCCTCCTATGATATGATATTTGCTATCAAAGGTATCTTTCTTGAAGTATTTTTCTGGCAACGGCCTATCCCAGTAATGATCTACATTTTCTTTTGCACATACAGTAACTTTGTTTCCGCTAAAATCGTTTAGGTTATTGACGAAATTATCTGTAAAATAGTCAGAGCCATAATATGTTTCAAGATATCTTCCTGTATTTGTTTTTAGATATTTGTCTGGTATTAAACCACTATAGCACAAACCAGCATCAATCCAGTAGATATAATCACAGTTCCCTAGATGTTCTTCTAACCATAACAACTTAGCATATTGAAGCTCAATACATCTATTAGACTGTTTTGTTTCTTCTATGTTTTTGATTGCGTTTATAGACTGAGCGTATGGTGTGGTTCTTAGATTGTATTCAAATACTTCAAATTTACCTATTTTGTCTGGATATCTTTCTTCATAAAAGCTGTTCACCTTTTCAATATCATTTGTATAGATGAAAAATCTAGCGTTGTTAATATTCATAATGCTATTTAGGCTGCTTAAATAATGATCATTTCTGCTTGGTCTTCCACCAAGATCAGTACCATGCAAATCAAAATAGCAACAGGTAAGAATATTAGTTTTCATATCTTTTCATGTCTATACAGTATTCTTGATCAAGATATTTGGCTGGAAGTTTATCTGGACAATATCCATTCCAATTATATGTCATAATATAGTGGTTTTTATCAAAAGTCTTATTGATATCGGAGTAATAGTTTCTCTGAACAACAATAGGTAATTTGTAGGTTATGCTTTGTAAAATAGGATAGATCGCTACATCTAAATACACATCTATTGGCTTGTGTCTATGACTATTGTCTGTATACTTATTTTGATCCCAATATAAAAAGTATTCTAAAGATTTTCTAGATAGAATAAAGCCAGATGTTCCATATATCCCTTTGTGTTTGTCTTCCTTTGGAGGCAGGGTAGTTAGGTCTAGAAGGTTTTCGCTATCCTTATAACGAGATAATGGTCTGTGCAATGATGGACCGAAATGAAAAATATCCCAATCTGTATATTTTGAAAATATTTCGTCTTCTAGAAGATCAATATTGTCTCGCATGTATGGCATAAAGAATATATCATCTTCAAATATAATCACATAGTCATAGTTTCTTTCAATAGAAATTTCAGCCAACCTGACAAAAGACAGAGCACAACCTATATAACTATTTGTATCTACGGCAGAAAACCTCTCATATTCCCACCCAATCCATTTCATTTCTTTGTCAAACATCTCAAGCCTGTCAGGCTTTCTATCCAAATTGATAACAAATTTTGGTATGTCCTTAAACATATACTATGTCTCCAGAATTTGAATATCCTCTTCTATGTGCAAAAACAACACTTCCAATCTCTAAAGCCTTTTCTAAATTCCTGTTAGCGTCTGTCCAGTATCCATAAATGTCTATATCTTGAGTTGGTGCAGAGTATCTGGACGCTAGGATTGAGATTACGCTTTGATCGTGTCTGTGATTTTCTTGATTTCCGTCTAAGCATCCAGGGATCATCGCGTATTTGTATGCTTCATCTATCATACTTTGAAATCTTCCATCAGACTTATATCCAATTAGTCCAGCCCACAATTGATTATCATTTAGTTCAGACTCGGAAGCATTCATCTTTTGTCTGCATTCTGTATGGGTATAGTCAATATTTCTGTGGGTGTCCCTTACCAAGAAAACATGATCACTGTCTATTGTATCAAATATAATTTTAATAGACTTTAGGAAGGCAGCGCCAGAATCAACCCACAATACATTATTGCCATATTGTCTAGAATCGTAAAGACAATAGGTTTTATAGACATATGATTTTGGTTCCATAAACTTTGGGTGTGAATTTTTCGTTTCTTCAGAAAAATTTAGAACAGTAACATTTTTCATAGATTCTAATCTATTTATTTCTTGCGTATCTAATCCTAGATTGTACACAAATATCTGATTAACAGTGTCCATGCTGTATTTGTGACAAGTGCTTATTAGAGTCAGCAAAGACTCAAAGTATGGTGAGTTACATGCTGTTACTATAATGTTATTTGATGTGTTCATTTATTAGTAATTCTGGATGTATATACTTGTGGGCCAGGGTAAAATTAGCGACCATAGCATCTATTTTAGATTGATAATACTCTTTGTCTGTGGTTTCTAGGATAGAAGGTAGATTCTCGTCACCATCAAAAAAGATAATCCCATCTTCATTGAAATATTTAGTTACATTTTTTGTTCCGCAATATATTGGAATGGTTCCGGTAAGGAAGCAGTCTAATAGCTTTTCTGTAAAGTAATCATTTTCTATGCTGTTTTCAACAACAATAGAAAACATATAGTCTTTTAGTCCGGTAATCTTGTAGTCTATAGGATTTTCTGAGCCAGAACCAAAAAAGTCAACTCTTCCTGTATTCTTGAATCTTTCGTAAATTCTTCCACGCATTCTGTGATAAGCGTTCCAGTTTTTATGAGAGAATATAGAGCTAACTAATTTGGTCTTACCTGATATTCCAATATCTTCTTGCCTAAGCCAAGTTCCTCCATGTGGTATATACACAAAGTTATCTATTTGATTTTGCAGATTAGTGTGGTGTGAGAACACTTTCTTGAATTTTTTATGGTCTCTAGCTATGTATGAATAATTTTCTCCGTTAATAATAGGAGGCTCTATTATCCATGCGTAATTGTCTTTGTTTTCTTCTAGATTGCCAAAACACAACCTGTCCGTATAAACACAGTAATTATAGGTTTCGGGATTAGACTCCCATCCTGCTTTTGGGTCTAGATATCTAGAAAGCCCCTTTTGTCCTACTAAATTTTCATCTATTAGTTTTATTGCCATTAGTATATAACCTCAAATTTATTAACGCCTTTACTGTTTGCGTATTCATCATAACATCTTACATAATTATGTAAAAATATTTTTGGTTTTATCATTTGATAACTATTTATCATGTCTTTAAAGCAAGACTGCATTACATGTATTTCTGTTGCGTTTTCTAAAACAGTTAGATAGTCTGTAATTAGATTATTTGTGTTATTCGTAATTATAGGAAGATCAGAACGAATTCTTGATCTGTCAAGAAACATTCCCCTGCTTGGATCTTCATGTATGAATACATACCCATCTAAATTTTGAGTTAGATTATTGTAAAGATTTCTTTCTTTATCTAAATCTCTTTCAATGTAAAACTTATCAAAACGGTAACTAAAAGGAAGCCCTTCTGCTAAATAGAAAGCCTGATCAAAAGTAATATCTTTTTCTGCTAGCCCTCTGATTTTATCAAACCCTATCCTAATTAGTTGTTTTTGTAATGAATTTAGTCTGACATACCTCTCAACCTCTTCGTCGTCTTTTAGTCCGATAACCTCTAGATTTTCTAAATCTCTGTACATAAAATCTATATTTTGCTTAAGATGAGCTTTAGCAAAAAGCTTTATGCCGTTATGGTTAGCGTATAGATATCTTACAAGACCATTGCAAATGAAATGATCTCCAAGGCCGAGGTGATGATAAACGTATTTCATAGTCCGCCTGTAATCATATCGCACCATCCCTTTGATTTACTATGAGGCCAAATGATCCACTTCTTTGGCCTTACCTTGGTCTGGAATTCTCTCCAAACCTTACAGTATCCGTCTGGGTCTTTTCTCATTCTTTCTATTTCTTCAGGAACAGCATCTTGCCTGAATAGATCCTGATCTTGTTCGTCTTTGAAGATAACAGCCCAGAAATCATAATCTTGTTCTGGAACTTGACCATATTGTATATCAATACAGTGCTTAAAGATACTCAATAAGGAAGCATCAAACTCTTCATCAGAGAGATGAGTTGTTTCTGGGTCTGGTGGAGCAATCTTGTCTTGAACTCTCTTCTGTATTGCTCTATGCTTAAAGCTAAGTCCGGAATATTTTTCATAATCTCTAAGGGTACGAACAGTACCAAATCCATATTTACCAAAATCAATGTCTCTCTTTTCTCCATCCATTTCAAATAGTTTTCTATTCTTTAAATGACTGGCTACATTTCTCTTGTGCCACTCTTTATCATCATCCCACTGCTTTGCTCTTCCTTTTCTTGTGTACTCATGCCATACAACAACTTTGTTTGGATGAAATAGATCATAACCCCAAGTATAAGCTCTTGCTGCAATACTTATTTCTTCTCCATGAAAGTAGTAGTCTGGATCATGCTGAACCTCTTTGGAAAATTCTCCAAGAGTAAAGCAAAAATGGGCGCTATAAAATCTTGCTGGGAGCGGTTTTGTTTTATCGTCCCACGGATCAAATGATGCAGGGAGGAAGAAGACTGCTCCTTCTGGAATGAATCTGTCAAAATTCATCTTCCAAGGTTCTTGAACTCTAGCGGCTGGATCATTGTCTGGATCAAAACTAGGAATATAAGCCGTTAGTAAAGGTTTCTTGTGTCCTTCTGCTTGTAGTCCCTCTATCATGTCAATTAGCGTTTTATCCCAGTCCTGAACAAACCTGTGATGGCTATCTAATTGTAGAGTGTATTTTTCATTGTCATATAATTGCTGTACTTGGTTTCTAGCCCAGCAAACACCTTTACTGTCTTTGTATGGGATATCAATAATCAAAAATCTTGGATCTTCCTTGTATTCATCAAGATTATCCCAAGCATCTTCGTCAGAATGTTGCCAAGCAATTCCAAATCTTAAATTTTCGGGATATTTAGCTTTATCTATACAGTCTCTAAGAGTTGGCAGTAGTTGCGGATCTCTATATGAGGCTATTTGAATAAAGATTGTATTTTGCTTTTTAGTTTTCCCGGCGCTCTTCTTTGCCATAATGAATTACCCTGTCATGTGTTATAGGACTAGCTAAAAGTATTGCTGTATTGATCTCTTTGTTCTTGCTAAGTGTATACATATGGCTCATCCATGTTTGTTCAAAAGGATGTGCCCACGTTACATCCAGAAAACATTTCTGGTTTCCTTCGTGTCCAATTATATGGGGCCAATTTGAATAATAGATTTCTCCATCAACATAAGGAGTTCCATTTATTGACTTGATATTGTTAAAATTTGTATTTGGTCTTTTCTTTAGATCTCCAAAATACTCTATTCTTTTTTCTTGTGGTACATTATGCCAGCTCCACTGTTCTCCATTGTGTCCATAGAATTCGCTGAAGCTAAATTTTAGAAAATCATAATTTTCAATGTCCATTATTCTTACTAGAGTGTCGTACAAATCTTTAACTTTCTTAGGAAATCCAAATTGACATCTACCGTCAGATAGATCTATGTTCATATCGTCTTCAAAGAAAAACATATACTTATTACTAGTTTCAGCAAAATCTTCAGCAGCAAATTGTCTTCCTCCGCAAACTCCAATGTTTCCTTTTCTTATCTCTCTAAATGAGTATTTCTTGGAAAGTTTATCGTATTGTTCAAACAAATCTTCATTGGTTGAATTGTTGATTAGTGTTATTTCTGTCTTTTCAAGAAATTTTGGTTCGTATTTCTCAAATGACTTAACAAGTAGATCAACCTGTTGTGGGGCATTGAAGGTGTTTATGTATAAGCTGTTTTTCTTTGTATAAGTCTTGTTGCTTTTTGATTTATTGTTTTGTGAACCAAGTTTTGTAGTTCCGTTTTTTGTATTCTCAAAAAATGTTCCAATTAAACCATTGCTCTCTATTGGTTCATATTCAAAAATATCAGGATCAATGTAAGTCATCATCGTAAAGATACTTTCCTCAGTACCCATTAATCCTTCATTCATTGAACTATCTAGCAGACTATAATAGACCCCATTTGCATGTGCTATGATGTCTTTGTGTCCACCAAAAAAACCTCCTCTAGCAACCCTGCTTACATCATCTGTTCCGCAATATCTTCTCATCTCGTTGATACTAAAGCCGTGTATTTCCGTGTTCGGCTCGTATGGAAAGCAGACAAAAAGGAAATTTTTTACAAATTGCTCTATTTTTTCTATCACTTTATCGTGACTAAAATATCCTGGATGCACTGTGTTCGTGATTCCGCCATCCAACCAAAAATAATAGTCATCGTTGAATGGGTTGAAAACACGAGCATTGTTTAGTAAAAACATCTTGCTCATAACCATAGGATTATACCATTCCATCTTTGCTTGAGTACTATCTCTTAACCATCCTGCCTGAGATAGCCATTTTTCGCTTGATCTTATTTCTTGAACTTTTCCAAAAAACGGGAAAAAGCTTCCAGAGAAATCGTTCTTTTTGTGATGGTATACTCTAGTGTTTTCCTTACTTCTTATCTTCCATACTTCATGCTCTATTTCTGGATCTATAAAAATTGCAAGATTAAGATTTTGGCACTCAAGCAACCTCCTGAAATTAGCCAGATAATGATCAAAGCTTCTTGACCATCCTTCGGATAATTCGGATCTTCCGAGATCCCAAATTCCGGTAACTATGGTAGAGTTCATAATGTGATGCAGAGGGGTAGTGGTATAAGTATAATGCCCGAACCTGCATAATAGTACTCTCGTTCCTGTGGCTGGCAAGGTTGTAATTTTTAATTTTCTGACACTTGACAAAACTCTGCTCAATGGTATCATAGCCTATAGGTGTCGTTTCTTTTTTTAGAAAAAGCAATGGAAGACAAAATGTTAGAAGAATTTGAAAAGAAGAATGGAAGCAGGGCTAATAAAACTGGCAATAAGAAAAAAGGCAGCAAGAAGCATCATGATGATGATAGCTATACTAATAATCAACTAAAGAAAGAGTTTAAGAGAAAAAAGCAATACCTTAAAGAACAAGAGAATTGGGGCGAATACGACGAATGGTCTGATGAATACGAAGACTAGGAAGTATGGATAATTACATAGAAGAACTTGAAAATGGAGATTCTTTCGTACTGAGAGACTCTTCGTACATACTCACCTGCGACTCCAAATCAAGCGGAGGCAGGCTGTGTATAAAACTTTCAACTGGAGAGCCGCGTTGGTTTAATGGAGACACGATTGTTGAAAAAATGGCAATATTTTACACCGACAAAGACGGTAATATAATAGCAGTAAAAGAGACTAAAAAAGATGTATTGGCTTAGATTTTGTACGTTTGTTAAATCTCTATTTTTCCATATTTATTCTGGATCTCCAAAAGCCACCAAAGAGGAAATCTTTGTTAGGTGGAGTATTTGTGTGGGCTGTGATAAATTTGATAAAAACAAAAGCGAGTGTTCGGTATGCGGATGCAATCTAGACACGGAATCTAAATTCCTAAACAAACTGGCCTGGGCTGATCAAGAATGCCCAGAGAAGAAATGGCTGCCAATAATAAGGAAATAAAAATGAAAACTAAACCCAAAAAAACAAATTATATCATGGTATCAAATCAGGATATATTTGATTCCGTTAAGAAAAGAATAAAAGCTGAAAATAATGGGGCTACAATTTTTGTTCCGCATATATGCAATAACATAGATTTATTTGGAGCAGGATTCGCCGCCCAGGTTGATCAGCACTATCCAGAAGTAAAGATGAATTATCATTTACTGGGTAAAAGCTACCTAAAAAACAATCTTGGTCACAGTCAAATTGTCAAGGTTGATGAAGACAAAAAATACAAACACAGACTATTTTTTGTAAATATGATTGCTCAAAGCGGTATTAAAAACGCAAATAACCCAAGGCCACTTAACTATTGCGCTCTTGTTAGATCTATGATGTTATTATCTCAATTTATCCACATGAATACTGGCTTCTATCAAAAAACAGAAAAAGTAGAAATACACGCTCCAAAATTCGGCAGTGGTTTGGCAGGAGGAAATTGGGCTTTCATATCCGACATCATAGAAGACGCATGGAAAAACTACAACGTTTTTATATACGATCATAAATAAAAAGAAACATGCGCAAAGTCATTTCTTATAGTCTGTGGGGAACCAATCCTAAATATACAGTAGGAGCCATAAGAAATGCGGAGTTAGCCAACATACTATACCCAGAATGGGAAAGTGTGTTTTTTGTTGGTAGCTCTGTAAACGATAAAATAGTAGAAGACTTGTTAGATATACCTAATACGATTGTTGTAGAAAAAGAAGAAAAAGACTCTTGGGCTAATATGTTCTGGAGATTTTCTACTTGCTATGATGATAAAATCTATGCGTCTATTTTTAGAGATACAGACAGCAGATTGTCTTATAGAGAACAGCAAGCAGTAAATGAATGGATCAATAGCGACAAAACATTTCACATAATGAGAGATCATCCGTTCCATAAATTTCCTATACTTGGTGGTATGTGGGGATATAAGTATAATCCTAAGTACGATATAGAAAAAATGCTTAGCAAATTTAAAGCTCAAGATCATTATGGAACAGACTATAATTTTCTTGGAAATAAGCTCTACCCCCTAATAAAAGAAGATAAGCTTGTTCATGATGAGTTTTTTGAAAATAGGCCTTTCCCCTTCCCCAGACAAGGAAATGAATTTGTTGGCGATGTATTTGACGAAAATGAAAATAGAGACCCAAATTTCTGGAAACATATATGACAGAGACCAAAGAACTAATCCTAGTCAAAAAGAAGGGGTCGGAATTTGCGTATTTTAATTTTGGTGGGTATGAACATAGAAACCACTCAATGCTACATTTATGTTACAAGATATATAAAAACATAGATTGCGATTTTGAGTTTTTTATTCATACTGGTGATCGTCCAATAAAACAAAATAGAACTTATTGTTTTAGCACAGAAAGACAAGACTACGATTATGTCTGCCCTGATTTTGTATTTGATTCTTGGCAAAAAATAGGAATCAAAGACTACGAAACATACAGAAAATCAATTGATACATTAGGAAAACAAAATACGCCAAAAAACAACAAAATTATATGGTGCGGAACACTGAATTCTGATAGCAGGAAAATCCTGCACCACAAAAAAGATTCGTTTAATTTTGTAGATGTAGTACCCATAAATGACCTGCACAAAGGTCATGAGCTATGTTACAATTTTATTCCAATTGATAAACAAATTAAGGAATATAAATATTTGCTTGATATTAGAGCTTGCGGCTATTCTGGTAGATTGAAACTTTTGCTTTGGTCAAACAGGATAGTATTTTTGGCTGACAGGCCATATAAAGAATTCTTTTTCCAATTCATGAAACCTTGGCAGCATTATGTTCCTGTTAGAGAAGATTTTTCTGACTTTGAGGAAAACTATAACAAGATAGAATCAGATCCAGAACTACAGAAACATATACTGAATGAAACAAAAAATTTCCGAAACACATACCTTACAATAGATAGGGCATTAAGCTACTGGAAATATAGAATTATGGAAAATCAAAATGAAGTATGACTTTTTAATAGTGGGCGCTGGAATATTTGGATCTGTTTGTGCAAGGGAGCTAACAGATGCAGGATATTCTTGTTTAGTTATAGACAAAAGAGATCACATAGCTGGAAATTGCTATTCAAAAAAAATTCAAAATATTGACGTTCACTGGTATGGATCTCATATATTTCACACTTCCAGTAACAGAATATGGGAATATGTCAAAAGATTTGCTGAATTCAATCAATATAAACATTCTGTTATAGCAAATTACAATGGAGAGCTATATAGTCTTCCATTTAATATGTGGACATTCTATCAATTTTGGGGAGTCAGAAAACCAGGAGAAGCAAAGAAAATCATAGAATCCCAGAGAATACAAACAGAACCGCAAAATCTAGAAGAACAAGCAATTAGCATAGTTGGTAAAGAAATATACGAGAAGCTTATTAAGGGATACACTGAAAAACAATGGAAAGCAAAAGCTGTAGATCTGCCAGCCTCAATAATTAAGCGAATTCCAGTGAGGTATACATATGATACAAACTACTTCTATGATAGGTATCAAGGAATACCAGTAAACGGCTATACTGAACTATTTGAAAATCTACTAGACGGTATAAAAGTAGAGCTATCAACAAATTTCTTTGCAATCAGAAACAAAGAAATAGCAAAAAGAACAATTTACACAGGATCAATAGACAAGTATTATGATTTTGAGTTTGGTTCTTTGCCATACAGACCACTAAAGTTTGAACACATTACGCTAAACACCACAGATTTTCAAGGAATAAGCGTTGTAAACTATACAGATAGCGATACACTATATACAAGAATAGCAGAACACAAGCACTTCAATTTAACAGAAAAAAACGAGAACCAATCAACAATCATCACTAAAGAATATCCAATAATGTGGACAGGAAAAGAAGATCCAATTTATCCTATTAATACCGAAGAGAACGATAGCAAATATTTAAAGTACAAAAACATAGACAAAAATAGTGATAAGGTATTCTTTGGCGGAAGATTAGCCGAGTACAGATACTACGACATGCATCAAGTAATAGGATCAGCACTTAAACTATGCGAGAAATTAATATGAAACTGCTATACTGCGTTATACATACAGAACTACAAAGAGAAAGAGAACAATTCATTTTATCAACATGGGGTAAAGATAAAAACTTAATCTTTTATGGTGATTACGATAGTCCCACAAATCCATCTCTAGTCAAAGTTTCATCAAACTGCACATATTCCTCCGGCGAAGAAAAACAAATCAATATAATACCCAGACTTGTTCAAGATTTCGGTAACTATGATTGGTATTATTTTTGCGATAATGACACTTTCGTCAATACAAAATTATTAGAAAAATTCTACTTAGAATGTGATCCTGACAAAATTTATGGAGAATTAGGAAACACATGGCCAGAAGACAGAGAATTGTTCTATCCTATGGGTGGCGCAGGATTCTTGATGAGTAATAAGGTTTTACATTTTCTTTCCGATAAGATATTTCATAATCCTGTTACTTGGGGTGATGTGTCTATTGGTATTAATTTTCGTAAATTCAACATAGAAAAAGTTAGCAGAAAAGACCTGTTCCATAGCCAGCCTCCAGAATTCTACAATATACCACTTGAAGAAGTTTGTCAGCATATTAGCTTTCACTATATCAAAGATCTCCAAACAATGGAAAAACTACACGAGAAATGTCAATGATTTATTTATATCATCATCTTGGTCTTGGAGATCACATAATATGTAATGGTCTTGCTAGAACATTGGCAGAAAATATGAATATCAAGCTTTTATGCAAGAGCTCAAACTATAACAATGTTTTTTCAATGTATAAGGATCAAGAAACAATAGACGTTGTTCCTGTGTCTTCAGACGAAGAAGCAGCAATAATGTGCTCAAAGAATACATGCTTAAAATCTGGAAGTGCAGTAGGAGGAAGAATATACTCAGATTCCCACTGGGACGAAGGGTTCTACAGAGATCTAGACATTCCTTTTGAGAATTCATGGACAAAATTCCATTGTTACAGAGATAAAGAAAGAGAAGAAAAAACATTTAACGAACTTACCGAAAGCAAAAAATACATATTCGTACACAGCACAGACTCAAAACAGATAGACAGAGTAGACTGGAAAAAAATTAGAACGGACTACAAAATAGTCAAACCTCACAAGGATCATTCGCTTCTTGACCACTGCAAAATAATAGAAAACGCAGAAGAAATACATTGCATTAATTCTGCATTTATTCACTTGGTTGACAGACTTGATATTCATGCACATAGGCTTTTCTATCATAGAAATTTCAAACCTAACATGCACAGTACTTTCACATTAAAAAAAGACTGGAAAATTATCTAATGAAAATAGAAACATCCGACGGAGATATTCTTGATAAGATATCAATTCTGGAGCTTAAGCAAGAACTAATTGAAGATAAAAACAAACTAGTAAATATAAACAGAGAGCTAAACACCCTACAGGAAAGCTGTATAAAACTAATCAATAATACAAAGATTAAACAGCTTTATAGAGAACTAAAGGATACAAACAGAAAACTTTGGGAGATAGAAAACACTATCAGAATCAAAGAAAAAAATCAAGAGTTTGATCATCAGTTTATTACTCTGGCGAGATCTGTTTATTTTACTAATGACAAAAGAGCGGAAATCAAAAAACAGATAAATACACTTACACAATCTAATTTTGTAGAGGAAAAAAGCTATGAAAAATATTAACGTTTTTATTATATGCACTGACAACCTAGAGTATAAAAATGATTCCATGTCTGTTCTTAGTGATTATTTTTCATACCACAAAATACCTGTAACATATATCAATAAAATTTTGCATA
>Ga0222714_10004739_pt1 | contig 13203 bp, 17 predicted proteins | sample C33_3DmetaG_FD_165048 | JGI IMG/M metagenome (GOLD analysis project Ga0222714, IMG submission 165048) | Estuarine water microbial communities from San Francisco Bay, California, United States - C33_3D | ecosystem: Environmental > Aquatic > Marine > Unclassified | place: USA: California... | reverse complement strand
GTTGATCATAGTCTCTACCCAAGGTAGAGGATTATTCTTAACTTTGTAAATGCCTTTCATGCCCATAGAAATAAGACGACGATCAGCAATATACCGAATGTATTCTTTAACTTCGTAGTCTCTTAGTCCTTCTACCTTACCCATCTGAAAGGCTAGGTCAACAAACTTATCTTCCAAATCAACCATAGCTGTAGCAGTAGAATAAATCTCTGACTTTGTTTTGTCGTTCCAAACATCACGATTTTCTTCTACGTATGTACGGAACAGCTTGATCATCCCTTCAGCATGTTGTGTCTCGTCTACAATAGACCATGTGACGATCTGTCCCATACCCTTCATTTTACCATGACGTGGGAAGTTTAACAACATAATGAAGGAGGAGAATAGTGCAAGACCCTCAGTAAATGCAGAAATAGCAGCAATCTTCAGAGGGATTGGAGCATCACTAGATACTTTATCAAGGAAGTATTCATGCTTATCCTTCATTGCTTCATACTCTAGAAACTCATTGTATGTAGTCTCAGGCATACCGAGAGACTCAATGAGGTGAGAATAAGCAGCAACATGAAGTGCCTCACGTGCAGCAAAGCTTGTCAGCATCATACGTACTTCAGGCTGTGGAAAGTTTGGTAGGTAGTTGTCTACGTAACCACCAGCTACATCAATGTCTGACTGTGTGAAGAAACGAAATATGTTGGTAAGAAAGTACTTCTCTTCTGTAGAGAGGTTAGTCTTCCAATCCTTTACATCCTCTAGCATAGGAACTTCAGTGTGCAGCCAGTGCGATTGTTCGTGCTTCAACCATGCGTCATATGCCCACGGATAGTGGAAAGGCTTGAAGTAATTCCGTTGATCTTGAAGTTTAAGCTTTGTCATTTATCCCTCACAAGCTAGGCATTCTTCACCAGAGGCTAGTGCCTCCATATCAAGTTCCTGAATGATCTGTCGCTCAATCTTGCGAGAGACGCGATCAGCTTTACCGATCTTCTCTGACCGGCAGTAATACATCGTCTTCAGCCCCTTCTTCCAAGCCATAAAGTGTACAGCATGTAGGTAACTGATGTCAACGTCTGGTCGAAAGAAAACATTCAGCGACTGCGCTTGGTCGATATACTGTTGCCTGTCAGCTGCGTGCTCAATGATCCACCGTTGGTCTATCTCCATAGAGGTTTTATAAATGTCCTTCTCGACCTGAGTCAGACAACGGAGATGCTGCACCGATCCATCGTTGGCTATGACAGACGCCCATACCTTTTCATAATTGAGATTGTCGTCCTCTTGGCACTTTTGTTTCAGAAGAGCATCAAGATGCTTATTCTTGTTCAGAAAAGCACCACTAAGCGTATCCTGTCGGTATGCGTTCGCTCGATACGGTTCGATAGAAGGACTGGTATTGCCCATAATAATTGAACTTGAAGCGTTGGGCGCAACTGCCATAACGTGACTACAGCGTAGCCCTGTTCCTCTCGTATCGGGAGCCTCGCCTCTGGTTTCTCCCAGCTTTCGGTTTGCGGCGTCAAGTTCTGTCCGGATATGTCTAAATATCCTGATATTAAGTGACTTGGCAACCGCAGATTCAAACGGCACTCCTCTGGCTTGCAGATAGGCGTGGAACCCCAAAGCTCCGACGCCAACTGATCGCTCGCTCTCAGCTGAGTGCTTAGCGCGAGAGATAGTGCCAGGAGCATTGTTAATAAAAACTTGGAGTACATTGTCCAGCATCTCCAGAACATCGTGGAGGAACTGTTTGTCCTTCGCCCAGTCATCAAAGTATTCTAAGTTGACAGAGGACAGACAGCACACAGCTGTCCGCTCCTCGTTGGTCGGAAGAATAATCTCACAGCACAGATTGGACTGACGCACCCGAAGGCCTTTCTGCTTCAGCCAAGCTGGTAGGTTGTCGTTAGAACGGTCGATGAAGTGCAAGTATGGCTCGCCCGTCTGCATCCGCATCTCAAGGATGCGTTGCCATAACTCGCGAGCACTGACAACTTCCATCACTCTCTTGGTGTGCGGATCGACAAGCTCCCAGCTATCGTCTGCATGTGGATCAGTCATGCAGTTCTCGATGACCCGCATAAAGTCATCGCTGATATTGATCCCGTGGTGCATGTTCAGGCAACGGAAGTTCTGATCTCCCGTTGGCTTTCTCATCTCAAGGAAAAGTACAATGTCAGGATGGTTAATATCAAGATATGCTGCGTAAGACCCACGACGAGTTCGCCCTTGGCGGTACGCCAAGCTGGATGCGTCATACATTTTAAGGTGAGGCATAACCCCAGTAGACTTGTCGTCGCTAGACCGTATTCCAAAACCGATACCAACTCCACCCCCAAGCATCGACAGCCAGTTTGTCTCAGACAGGTTATCGACTAGACCCTCCGAACTGTCGGCGATATAATTCAGATAGCAGGATATCGGCAGACCCTTACGGGATCGCCCGTAAGACAGGATAGGTGTCGAGTATGACAACCAATGCTTACTCGCGTAATCATATAGCCGCTGCGCGTGGTCTGGGTTAGACGAGAACGCTTTGGACACATGCGCGAACCGATCCTGTGGGGAAAGCTCGTTGTCCATCATATACGACTCCTTCAACCGAGCTATCCCTAGCTGGTCAAACAGGTCGTCCCTCTCAGGGTTGGTTTTAATATTAAAAGTCATTGCAGTCCACCGGCCTCAAGTTAAGTTTGTGTAAATTATCTTCCAGCTTTTCTCGAAGAAGATCGAGAAGATCAAGAGTATCTATCTCAAGAATCTCGATCAGCTCCTCTATCGTATAGGCTTCAGCCAAGTCTGTCAACTGCTCATCAGAAAGTTGGGGCATCTTCTTCTCCGACGAAAAAGATCGGACGACCTGAGCGAACCTTGGTATGGAGCCCCTCCGAGGCCCAGCAGGTCATCTTGTGAGAACAGTAAGAACAGTTGATCCCCAGCTTGTCCTTACCGGTGGTGCGGTCCTTCTCAGTTTCAAAGTGGCGCTTCGGAGGCTCAGGAAGTTCTACGTCCTTCTTGATTTTCTCGATCTTCATCTCAGTGTTCTCAAGTTGAGAGTGGGTATAGATAGCCAGCTCTCCGCTCGACTTGTCGAAGGCCAGAAAGGTGCCACGATCCTTGCCCAAGGCATTACCGTAACCGCTGATCTGGCTGATATATCCGAAGGGGTCATCGTCAGGCAGCGTACCATTCTTGAACTTGCGCATACTATAAGACGATGCAGACTTGATATCGATCAACTCATCGTCTATGAAACAGTCGATATGTCCCTTGATTCCATCGACCTCGACCTCTGCCTGTTGGTTCGAGACATGGTGCCCAGCCTCCTTAGCCAGATAGATCAACAGTGCTTCAACGATGTCTCCGATCATAAACTTCAGGCGCGTCTGCGGGCTGAATCCCTCAGCTTGGTCATCACCATTGATATCGTACCAAAGGGACCGAGAGCACGGCTTACCGATGTTAGACATCCGAAGACGGGGCGCTGTCTCTGACGTTCCCATCCACAGCTGACGGCGCACAGCGTCCATCACTGTGCTCCCCAGAGAGAACAACGCCTCTTGGTCTGGCTTCTTGGTCCCTTGGTCTACTAGCTGATAGATATCCTCTACCAGTGTGTCAATTGTCTTGGTCATATTCCACCTTTATGATGTTCTTGTGCCGTTTCATCTTTCCATTGGATACTTTGCAGAGAGCAGATTGATCGTAGCCGTGTACCTCAGCGAACTCCCTAAGAGACAAGTCATCGATTCTATGCTGGACCTTGTTCTGATAGGTGACTGTGAAAACTCCACGGTACTTGTGATTGTTGACCCCTCTGATCTTCTCTCTGAAATCTTCTCCGTAGCTTCTGACCGGACGAAAGAACCTCCTGCCCCCGATGTTCAGATTGTAGAACATATCGCTCTCCAGAACATTCAGGTCAACCTGTAATCGCATTTCGTTATAATACAGGTCTCGCTTATTCTGGCAGAGCATCAGGATAACAAAGGTGAATGCTTCCTTGCCCAGTTCTTGGATATGTGGTTTTAACTCCCTTGAACTAGAACAGTAAATTTTCCAATCACTTTCTCCTATGCGCTTTGTCTTTCTATACCGGAACAGATGCTTGCATCCGATATAGCTTTTCCCGGACTCGGTATGGGTAATCTGGTAGACGAATCCAAAATGGTCTCCCGGATTGAACTCGCCTACCAGACCCGTGTCCCAATGCCCGTACTTAGAACGGTACGTCATCGTTCAGAGCATCGAAGGCTTTTGCGGCCTTAGCGCCTTCGGATACATACTCTATGGGATCAGTGATCCTGACCGCATTCATATACGTGGTGATGCCCTTTCCAAACTTGTTATCGTAAGGCTTCTGAGAAATCCGGACCTCAGCCTTCGACCCGTTCTGTAGCATCGTAGGGCCGTCGTACTCTTTACCATCTGCGCCAAAGAGCACCGGTTTATAGTTGCTCTTCAGCTGCACATACGGCATTCCGTCCATCTTGTCGTCATCCTGCTTCACCTTTAGGCCAAGGTTCTTTGCGTGCTTGACCTGATCACCTTCGAGGCCCAGCGCAACCGAGTACCGGTCGAACTTGTCGGTGGCTTCGAAGATAAAGGGGAAGAACATGACGCCTTCGATGTATGAGTTGTTAGCCATTAGTGTATCTCGCTCCAATTGTTTCCAACTTGTACGTCGCAGTCTAATTCGCACCTGAGATTGTAGGCTTTGTTGACCTGACGTATAGATAGTATAACACAGTCTTTCGCAGGATCAACATCTTTCTCAGAACTTTCTAAAACTAATTCATCGTGGACCATCGCTACTATGCTGGCATCTAGGTTCCTCCTTCTCAGATGATGATCAACATACATAAACCACTTCTTCATCAGGACAGCCGAGGACCCTTGGATCAGAGTGTTCAGGCTGGCGTGGGCAGAGCGGACCCGAAGAATCCGACCATCCAGTGCCTTGAGTTTCCCTGCTGACTCTCCTTTGCGGATCACCGCCTCGCTCAGCCGTTTGTAGGCTGGCATATTTGCCATGAACCTAGCCCTCAGCTGCGCCCCGTCTGATGCAGAACCGTTTACCACCGCACCAATCTTCGCATCCCCTGCGCCATAGAGGAGCGCATAGATGAAAGTCTTAGCTTGGTCTCTAGTTTCCAGACCAGCCATCTGCTGATTAGCAGTATGTACGTCACCCTCAAGTATCTCACGTGTGAACCTCTCGTCGTCCATATAATGCGCCAGTACTCGTAGCTCTAGGCCAGCTGCGTCGGTGTCTAGCAGAATCTTCCCCGGCTCAGCGCCCCAGACCTCCCGGCATTCTTTTCCGTACTCTACGCGAACAGCCGGGACCTGCTGTAGGTTAGGCTCGACACAACTCATGCGGTTAGTGATAGCACCTAGAGTACGATAACGACAATGGACCCTAGAGTCCGAAGAGCATCGTTTGAGCCAAGACTTGATCTGACTGGTGCGTTTCTGTAACAAAAAGTATTTAGCCAGTTTCTTGGCCACATCGAGATCGCATTCGCCCAGCGTTCTTTCATCTACCTTCGCCTGTCCTGTTTCTGTGAATACCCTAGGCTTCCATCCAAGCTCCATCAATCTCTCGGCTATCTGTTGACGGCTCGACGGATTGAACTCTGTGACCTTATCCTTGAGCCGCTTTCCGGTCTTCTCAGAGTACCTCTCTTCGATCCTCGGCGGAAACAACGACGCGCAATCGACAGCGATCTGGTCTTGCTCCTGCATCAATCGGTTATAGAGTGCCGTTGTCTTCTCTCGGTCCAATCGGAACCCGGTGCGGCTAACCCGATCAGCTACGATCTTCATTCTGTGCTCGTCTCTGATCGACTGTTCGCTGAAGTCCTGCATCGCATCGACCAGATACTTGTACAGCTTCGCCGCTACGCGAACATCTTGGACACAATAGTCAACCATCTCGTCGCTCAGCTGGTCGAAGCCTCCTTCGTATTCAGTTTTGTGCAAGGCCAACCGCTGACCCCATACCTTCAGGCTATGACCCTTCTCTATCGCAGGGTTAAACAGCATCGACATCACATAGGTATCAACGATCTGGTCGAAGTTAAGGTGCAACCCCCAGAGCCTAGCGAGCACAGGGAAGTCGAATCCGATTCCATTGTGGGCGACGACTTTGTCGAACTTCTTGATATAGTCCGAAGCTGAATTGTCGAAGAAAGTCTTCTCCTCTCCAGTGTCGAGGTCCAAGCTGCATAAACAATGGATCATCGTTGCGTCGATGGCGTCGGTCTCGATGTCGATGACGACAGTGGTCACAGGTATCTCCAGCTGATTGGAAACTCTTCGTTGCAACGGTCTGCGATCTTCTTGGCTATCACTCGGGTCTCGAACTGTGCATCCTCAGCGAGCCGAAGCTTACAGACCCGGCTGAAGGCGTACAAGGAGCCGGTCCAGTACCATTCAGTATATGCGGACAATGGCAGCACGGCCCTCGCTTGCTCCGGACAGACGCCTAGCTCGACCATTCTCTTGTATGCGTCGAGAGCATGGCGCGTGGCGTCTCGATATATATGAGAGACCACTCTATTGCTCTTAACCTCAGTCATCTTCGAGCCTTGCTTCTTGTCTTCCGCTGCCTCTCTCCACAAGTCCGGGTCCCATATGTCAGGGTCCTCGCTCACATACCTGCGGCTCACTTCGTTCCATACCAGACCCACCTGATGCTTCGCCAGCTGTCGGGCTACGAAGATCGGTGCCCTGATATGAAACTGTAAGCTGGTGTGGGCAAAGGGGGACCAGTGTTGGTGCTCCGCTAGATACTTAATCAGCTTCTCGTCGTTCTCCTCGAAGTAGATATGAACCTTGCTGAAGCTCACGCGAGCAGCGTTGACCACAGTCAAATCGCTGCCCATGTGGTCGATCAATGCAACTGACATCAGCCTTGTCCTCTCTTCTTTTTTTTCATACCGAAAAACGGAGATCGTTTTGATAAATTTTTTGTATGATTAAATGGTCTCGGCTTTCGGCGGCGCTTTGCCTTTGTGCTGTGCTCAAACCTCTCTTCCTTATTGCGTGCCATTAAAACTCCTCCTCCAGTGCACTCAATCGTCCAGTTGACTTATCATAGAACAGCCGGTCAGCTACTCCAACGTCTCCGGTATAGCGACACTTGAGAACCCGGAGAGTCGTCGTATTGCACTCTATCGGATCGTCGCTCTGCGTGTTCCGCTCCATGCTGACCACGGTGTCGCTGATCTGGGCGATGCCATGTGATCCACGGAGATGCCCTAGATTGACCTCAACGCCCTCCTCGTGAGAACGGTCGCTACCAAGGCGGCGCAGATGGGTGACAAGATGGATAGCACAGCCGGTCTCTTCAGTTAATTGTCGCAGAAGTGTCATCGTCCTGTCAATAGCTTTCCGCTCGTCGCTGACATCCAGACCACTGACCAGAATACTCAGATGATCTATGAAGATCGTTTTGCACTCCAGACCAAGGACCATATACCGCACTCGATCCAGTAGGTCGTCCATCTCAAGGCTACCAAAATGGTCATAGATATAGACCCGTCCGGTGGCCAAGGTGTTGTCGAAGTATTCCTGAATCTGTTCTTTCGAATACTTACTGAATACTTCGTTCAGGTGCAGTCGATCATTTGCTTCGACCGCCAGGATACCACGGCGAGTTCTATCGACCGACTCTTCGAGGGCAATGATCCCGATGTTCTGGTCTGTTGTCTTCAGGTAATAATGCTGCAACTCCCTGAGAAGACTAGACTTTCCGACACCAGTGCCAGCTGCCCACGTTACGATCTCTCGGCTGCGAGTGCCGAGTGTCTTAGACTGAAGACCAGCGAACGGAAAGTTCATGCTCGCGAGGTTCTGCTCGGACCAGAGGCCATCGAAGTCAGAGGCTGCGTTCTTGATACCAGAGGGAGTATAGCACGTTGCGTTCTTTAAGCACGCCCGGAACATACTATCACGACGAGCCGCTGTGTATTCGCACGCATCCTTCAGGTCTAGGCTGACGATGAACGCCTTGCCGGGTTTCAGTAGCTTGGCGCAGCGCACAGCTGAATCTTGTGCCTGTGGCTCGTTGTCGAAGCAGATATAAATCTTGTCGAATTTCTCCAGCAGTTCGAGATTGTTCTTGAAGTCCCGCTCTGCGCTCGCCTGTCCGCTCTTGATCGACAGGGCATAGACCACAGGGGCAGGACGATTAGCGATGCTCTCGGCCTCGTGAGAGATTGCGTTGGCCATCTGAAACGCAGCGAGCGCGTCCGCTTCTCCCTCGGTTACGATCAGAGTCGAGGACTTCTCCCCGATTGTCTTGCTCAGTGTGTGCGTCCCAAATAGCGTACAATTTTTGAAGTCTCCATTGGTGCTGAATACCTTACCGACTGAGCGAACCTTGGCAGCTTGCCGCAGACCATCGCTGTCGTAATACGGAAAACTGACAGCGGAATCGGTGACGATAACATCGTAGAACCTAGTGACCGCCTTACTGATCCCACGGTCAGACCAATTCTTATCATCTGGTCGGTAGTTGTCTATATGTTCCACGGTGTTTTCCATGTTATATGCTTGACAGCTGAAGCAGTATGTGTGCCCGTCGTCGTACTCACTCATAGCATCGCTGGACCCGCAATCGGGGCAGGGCTGGTGTATTTTGACTGGCTCGCTCAATGTACCGATGCCTCCTCTTCGTCTTCCAACTCGACAAGAAAACTGGGGTCTTGGTCCAGCGAGATGCGAAACTCCTGCATCGCAGCGATTACAAAGTAGGACAAAGTGCGATGGTTGATCTCGGCCATCTCCTTGAACCACTCGATGGTGTCTTCTCCAATGCCTTCATTGATCAAGATATCCATATAAAATTGTTCTATGTGTTCTTCCAACGTCATGCCCAACGCTATCTCCGTAAGTTAGGTATTAGCATCACCGCAGCAAAAAAGACTAGCAAAAGAATTTCCAGGTCACTAATCATTTTGAGACATCTCTGCTGCTAGAGCGGCGTATCCACAAATGTCAACGTAGCTGTCGTCCTTGTGCTGGTTCATAACTCTCGCGATCTTAAGCAGCATCATCATAACAGCCACATCTGTCGGGGACAACTCTATAGCCGCTGACCGGGACAGATAGATGGTCCATAGGTCTGCGATCCGCAGGTGGTTTAAGTAGGCGTCTCCGTAATCGCTTTTGCGATCTCCGTTGATTAACTGCTGCGCCTGTTCTAAACATTTGTCTCTATTCATCTTTCTGTTTCTCCCTGTCATTCTCGGCCCTGATCTCGTCTGCAAGAGCATCGCCATAGACCCGAGCGGTGCCAGAGACCCGAGCATTGCCAAAGACCTGAGCATTGTCAAAGACCTGAGCATTACCAGCGACCCTAGCATTTTCAAAGACCCAAGCCTCGCCAGAGACTAGAGCATTGCCAAAGACCAGGGCAGTGTCAGAGACCCGGCTTCGGCTGCCAATGAATGGGATCAAGTCGGCCTGACGCATTTCCATCTGATCCATGCGAAACTTAATTGCTTCGACCGGATCAGGTAGGTCGATTGGAAATGCAGTCTTCTCATAAATTTCAGCTAGCGTAGCCAGCACTTCCAATTCATCAGCTTCGGGCGTCCCCTCCTCGGCATCTATAAGTTCATCAATGCGAGCAAGCGTCTCCTGATAATCTCTTTCGGATTTGATAAGTTTAACCATCATACTGTCTCCGCATTGATCTTGTCGTATTCGGCGTGGGTTCCGACCCAACGGATTCGGATAATCCCGGCTGCATAATTCACCTGTGTAACCAGGCGGTAGTCGTTCCCTTTAATGTTAAACACCACCCTTCCTGTCTTCAGAATGCTGGTCCGGTGCTTAATCTTTAGCGGGTGCCAGACTACCGCTGCTACTTTGTTTGCCACTACTTACTCACCGCTTTGTATTTCTCGAATGTTCGCAAGCCGCCCAACCCGAGCATACCCATAAGCACGGGCATCATCTGCGACATATCGAGTGCAGGCAACTCGACCAGATTACCTGTCTGCGCCAGCGTGAAAATCAGAACGGGCTGCGCGATATAGTTCCATGCCAGCGCAACGCCGCAAGCCCAGCCGACGAATGGACGCCAGCCAGCCACAAATATGCTTCGGCTTGCTGCCTCGGTCTTGTTAATCTCAAGCTGCGCCAGATCAATCTTCGCCAAATGCTCGCTCAGTTGCGCCTCAATCTTGCGCTCTGCTTCAGCACGCTTCTTCGGATCTTCAGGCAAGAACGAGCCGATCACATCTTTGACAAGCGGCAGGACCGCTGGGAGTAATGCGCCAATCATTTTTTGTCCGCCTCCAGCAATTTAACTCGAACCTGTATGTCGTGGATGATATTCAGCATTTGTTCGCGGAGTTCTTGCCGCGCAATCGCGTTGTCCGGCGACGGCACGATCTGCCCCTCTGGCGTAACCAACTGCATCATGCGGCTTTCGGTTTTATACATTCGATTTTCAAGATCGTTTAGCGACACAATCAAATAACCAACGGCTGCAAAGACGACAGGTGCCAACGCGCCGATGACGGCCTGCAAATTCATTTCCGGAAAGCGGCGAACAGCAGGCCCGCCACGACCACGCCGAGCAGCATAACTTCGCCATAACTCATTACGATTGCTTGCGACATTTTTCGATCCACCTTTGCACTGTTTTAGTTTCATAAATTCTGATAACCGACCAAACCAGAGACGCCAAAGCCGCCGCAGCAGGAAGCCATTCGACCAGCGTAGCGAAGACGACTGTGATGCTGCTTACGTCGATAATATTTTTGGCGTGATCGTCCATCAGCCGAGTTCCGGCCAATCAAATAGGACGCCGGTCTTCGTAACGCTGCCGTCCGAGTTGCTGGTGTATTGCAAGAACAGCGCAGCGATGTCGTCGGTCGTCGCAGCCTGTGTGATCTGGTCTTCCATCGCAGCGGCGGCAAGACGGATTTCATTGCGCCACTGCTGGATTGCGGCGGGCACTTCGATGCCGGTGTCGGCCTTTCTGACAATCGCCCAGTCAGTGCCAGCAAGAAGCGACCCCTGCTGCGATTTAACCTCCGCGATCAGCACAGACTTCACGCCAAGTGTGACGACCTGCTGACCCTTTTCGTCAAGCAGCGGATCACCGTTCTCATCGACCTCGTTGATATCATCAAGCGCCTTCGGCGTGCTGTTGACCGTGCCGTCGGCGTTGTAGGACCAAGTGTACAACCGGCTGTCAGGTGCAGGCTGTTGCACGATCTCGGTGATGCCGAGCGCGGCTTTCTGCGCGGCGCTGTATGTTTGCCAGCTTGCCGGATGCGTGACGCCGGTCTGATCGGTCCACGATTTGCCCGGTCGGATGGTCTGCCCGTGGCAGCATTTGTAGATGGTCGTCATGTCTTGCTCCTGTTATCGGGCTCTGGCATATTGGAACGGGGCTTCGGCGAAGGCGGCATAAATAAATGTTTGCCCATTTGCATCGATATCGAAGAATTGATTAACACCAGAAATAACGCGAAAACCGTTAGACAGTAGATCGAAGCTGTTAGTTGTACCTGTGGCGGCAGTGGTATTAGCTATCAAATATTCACTGACCGGATTATACGGCGCACCCCGCATATTATCCGCCAATACCCAGCTACGACCGGAACTGGTGCTTTTGACTAATAAGAAAGCAGGTTGAAACCCTGTATAAATAAATGGTTTTCCGCCGTTTGTGCCGATGTAGCTGCCAAACTTGGAGTATCCTTCTACTTCTGCAAAGCAATACAGAACAACATTGTTCAGCCAGTCGGTAGCTCCAAGTCCAAGCGTAACAACGCTGGCGTCGGGACTTGTGTTGTTCCATGTCGCACGGGTAGTCGCGGCATTTGTCGCATCCAGAAAAAGCGTCTGTGTCGCCGGAACTTTTTGGTGATAAACATGCCACGAAACTACGTCGTCCATGGTTTTATGAATAACCATGGCGGGTGCCACGCCCAACCCGTGTCCGATGGTCGAGCCGCTTGCCGGGGAGGCACCCACATCGGCTGTAACAATGCTGACGCCAGATGTGGTGTCAACCGATACTGTTGATGAAATGCTGCCGTCAGTATTGCTGCTGCCGCTGCCGTTGGCTTTCCAGCTCCATGCTACAAAAGACTGACCAGTACCATTGATTGCTGGATTACCATTAGAAGGTGTAGTCAATGTGAATCCATCTGTGGTTAAAGAATTACCATTTCCGGTTTGATCAGATTCAGCAAAAGCATTACTTGTAAAAAGCGCTTGTTCATCTCCACGCACAGAGTCAACTAGGTTATGATTAGCTGTAGCGTTACCTCGGTTCTTAATCCAAACCAAATCTGGGTCAAAACCAACACCTGTAATAGTTTGCGTTCCACCATTACCTAAATACAACACAGTATTAAAGTAATCCCCGCCATCCTTAATCGTCGGCTCAAGCAGGGCGGCGGTGGATAGTGCAATGAAGTCGGTGGGCGGGGGGTAGGTAAATCCGCCTGTCTGTCCAAAATTTACTGGGCCAACCGTTTGTGCAACATTGCCGTCGTTTCCACCAGCAAAAAACCACACATCAGATGTGCTAATGGTGATGTCAAACATTTCGTTCGTGTCAGCGGCTGGATCACCGCTGGCTTGCCAGACAAACGACCCGCTTTGATCGTGTCCCGCCCATATTTTTAAAGAAGTACCATTGCGGTGAACGGCGATTTGAACTGTTTTTCCGGCAGTGGTAACAGCGGTTCCGTATGCGGACCCGCCACCAGTCGTGTTATTACGCTTGTTACCATTTGCGACATAGAATGCATAACTTGTCGCGCTGGTTCCGGGTGGTTCGTTCGGCGTTGTGTCGTCTCGGCAGATACCCCAAATTGTAAATCTGTCGTTAGTGTCAACCAACGTGTATTCGTAGACCCATTTCCCTTCAGGGATTGCTATTGTTGCGCGAGAAGTTCGCCCGGCAACACTTGATACCACCTGAACCAAATTACCATCAGAAAGCGTTGTGTTACTTGTCGGTACCAATGAATTTAGAGTCGGGAAGTTATCAGTCGGCGTATCCAGCATCTGATCCGCACTGGTCAAGCCCAAGCCGCTGCTGGTGAAATCATTGGAATTGCCAGAGTAGTCTGCGCCTAGATCGGCGCTGTCTTCGCCTGTGATGTGGAAGCCGTTGGTGCCGTAGCTGCCTGTGTACTTAATCGGTACCCACTGTCCGGGGGC
>Ga0222714_10004738_pt1 | contig 13208 bp, 11 predicted proteins | sample C33_3DmetaG_FD_165048 | JGI IMG/M metagenome (GOLD analysis project Ga0222714, IMG submission 165048) | Estuarine water microbial communities from San Francisco Bay, California, United States - C33_3D | ecosystem: Environmental > Aquatic > Marine > Unclassified | place: USA: California... | reverse complement strand
TCACACCATCCATCGGGCGGCGAGATTGCAGCGCCGCCGTTTCGCTGGAGAAGTGCTCGAGGTTGATTCGCCGCAGGGCCGATTCGCTGATGGCGCAGCAGAGCTCTCTGGTCGCCGGTTAGAAGGTGTTGACGCTCTCGGCAAGCATCTCTTCCATCGGTGGGAGGGAGATCTCACGGTTCATATCCACCTCGGGCTGTTCGGCAAGTTCAAGGTGTTTAGCGATGTTTCAAGTGCCCCTGAACCAACAGATGGCACGCGCATGCGATGGCGAGGAGATGCTGGCGTTATGCACCTCTCAGGCCCGACTGCCTGCGAGGTCATCAGTGGCGAGCAAGAAGATTTGTTGCGACAGAGAATCGGACCAGACCCGCTTGCCGTCCGTGATGGAGACATTGATCGTGTAGTTGCATCACTTGCTCGCAGAAGTGCCCCAATCGCTCAAGTGCTGCTTGATCAGGCGGTTGTTGCGGGTATCGGAAATGTCTATCGAGCGGAATTTTGTTTCCTCGCCGGCATTGACCCCAGGCGCCCCGCAAAACAAGTTGACGACGATTCGGCACGGCACTTGTGGGAGCTGTCAGTCTCGTTGATGAAAATTGGGGAGCGTATCGGTCGAATTGTCACCGTTGACCCAGCGGAGGTCGGTGCGAAAAAGCCGGGGGACCTGCTTCGGGGGAGCCGCCTGTACGTCTACAAGCGGGCGGGGCAACCGTGCAGGCGCTGTGCAACGCCAATTACCTCGACGCTGTTGGCAAGTCGCCGGGTGTGGTGGTGTCCAACCTGTCAGCCGTCATGATCTGGTTCGCTAACTAGTGGCTTGGCGAAACTGAGGTCATTCCCAGATGGGTCTCGGATCGCAAAGTAGCGCTCGCCCCACGATGCATCTGCAGGTTCGGTAGACGGGGTGAGTCCTGCATCAGTGGCCTGGCGATGCAGTTTGTCGACGTCATTCACGTGAAAGATTGCCCGCCCCCAGTCGGTGCCGGCTGTCTTTTGCGGTTCAACAGCGATGAGATTCACATGAGGGCCGTTCGTCGCAGCTGAGAGGGTCGCAAAGTCGGAGTCGCTTCCTCCGAACGTGAGCGAAAACCCAAGGGCTTGATAGAACCCAATTGATTCGGCCATGTTCCGCGCTGTGAGAGTGATTGCGTCAATGCGGTAGATGTTCGACACCCCATTGTGTTTAGCAGTACTAGGAGCAACAGGGGACTGCCAGGTCGAATGGTGGCAACTCACCGTGTGGCCTCAGTGGTGTTGCGATTGTCATCGAACCGCTACCGTTTGCCGCATGTCGTCTGACGGTTCGATTCGAATCTGGCCAGTTGAAGGCCTACCCGAGATTGAGGTCGGCTCTGACCTTGCTCAACTGATTCATGAACAATGTGTGGCCGCAGGGACGCCGATCGTTGATGGCGATGTTGTCGTAGTCACGTCAAAGATCGTCTCAAAAGCAGAAGGTGCAATCATCGAACTCAGCGACGTGACACCGTCGTTGTTTGCCGAGGAGTGGTCGCAAGCGTGGGAAAAAGATCCACGCGTTGTCGAGGTCGTGCTCCGCGAGAGTCGGCGCATCGTTCGCCAACTGGGGCCGGTGCTCATCACAGAAACTCATCACGGATTCGTGTGTGCGAATTCAGGTGTTGACCAGTCGTCGAGTGGAGCACATGGTCGACTTGTTGTGTTGCCGAAAGATCCGGATGCTTCTGCACGCAATATCCGAGCGAGGTTTCACGAACTTGGACTCAACGTGGCCGTGCTCGTCAGCGACACCTTCGGGCGGCCTTGGCGGGAGGGGCAGACCGATATCTGCGTGGGGCTCGCCGGAATGCATCCGATGCGGTCATATATCGGTGAGGTTGATCCACACGGTCACGAATTCAAAGTGCAGGAGTTGTGTGTTGTTGACGAGGTCACCGCAGCTGCCGAGCTAGTTAAAGGAAATACGTCTCGGATTCCGGTTGCAGTCGTCAGCGGACTCGACTTCAAGTTTGACGACGACGCAACGATGGCCCCTGTGTTGCGAGATATCTCACGTGACCTCTTCAGGTAGCAAGATCCATACGGTGCAGCGGCGGCCGTGTGTAACCGGATAGCTGAACGCGCATGCAAAACTGTAGACGTGAAGCTCGCGAATTCGTATCCGATCGGTCAGCAACTTGCTGACGATCCGATCGTTTGGGTCATTGATGATTTTCTGAGCCCGACTGACAGGCAGCACATCGTTGAGATCGCCGCTCCGAGACTTGAAGAAGCCAAGGTGACCTCAACCAGGGTGAACACAACGTCAGCCGCGAGAACGGGTTCTGTTGCATGGGTCCGATATGCCGACTCGGCAAAGATTCAAGACATCATGCATAGCGTCAGCGACCTCGTCGGCATTCCGCCGCACCATGCAGAGTCGATGCAAGTCGTTCACTACGCAGAGACACAGGAATATCGACCGCATTTTGATGGCTGGGATTTGCGAACTGAAAAAGGTCGCCTACGCACACAGAATGGCGGGCAACGAGTATTGACCGCTCTCATGTACCTCAACGAGGTTGATGATGGGGGCGGAACAATTTTCCCGAAGTTAGATCTGCAGGTTGAGGCAAAGCCTGGCCGGTTAGTGATCTTTCACAACATTGAGGATGAAGACACAAATTTGCATCCCCATTCCTTACATGGAGGAATGCCGGTATCCGGTGGTGAGAAGTGGGCGTGCAACCTTTGGTTTCGTGCGAAGCCCTATCGCGTGGGGGGTAATCGAGTGGCCAAACCTGTTGCGGCCAGCCGCCGAACAGGTGGGGGCCAACCCGGAAATCGGGCCGATCGACGCCGCTCCAAACATTAATTATCGTCACGGCAGCGCTGGTAGTTTCTGGGTTTGTTGACCAAATGGTCAATAAATAATGGCGCCGGGAGAACTCATCGGCTAAGGTATGCAACGAGGTCGCTTTGAGTGCCCTAGGTGAGCGTGACAGGTCCGGGTTTCTGGGCTAGTTGGTTCCCCGGGAGTTGCTCGGCGTTTTGGTGGCCCAAGCCGACATATTTCATCATCGTGACTGGAACCATCCGCCTAGAGGGCGTATTCAAAATTTTCGGGGAGCAACCGCGTGGTCGTGCCCTTGAGTTGGCTCAGGCCGGCCATTCAAAGACTGAGATCCAAACGTGGACTGACCACGTTGTCGGTCTCGCCGATGTGAACGTTGACATCCGTCAAGGTGAGCTGTTCGTCATTATGGGTTTGTCTGGTTCTGGCAAATCGACGGCAATTCGAACAGTCAATAAGTTGCACTCTGTCACGAGCGGAAGCGTCTGGGTTGATGATGTCGACATCCAGACCCTGTCAGGTCGTGCGTTGCAGGCGGTTCGTCGAGAAAAAATGGGAATGGTCTTTCAGCATTTCGCTCTGTTCCCACATCGCAACGTCATCGACAACGTTGCCTATGGACTTGAGGTTCAGGGTGTTGAAAAAGCCTCCCGTCTGGGGTCTGCAATGGAGGCTCTCGCACTCGTTGGGCTTCAGAGGTATGCCACGTCAATGCCTTCGCAGCTGTCCGGCGGAATGCAGCAGCGTGTTGGCCTTGCGCGTGCACTCGCAAGCGACCCATCAATTTTGCTGATGGACGAGGCGTTCAGCGCTCTCGACCCATTGATTCGTCGTCAGATGCAAGACGAGTTGATGGCAATCCAGAAGCAATTGAAGAAGACGATTCTGTTTATTACTCATGACCTCAATGAGGCTCTCCGTATCGGCGATCGAGTGTGCATTATGCGCGGTGGTCGCGTTGTGCAGATCGGCACTCCTGAAGAGATCCTTACTAAGCCCGCGTCAGGGTACGTCGCTGAATTCGTTCAGGACGTTGACCAGGGTCGGGTGATTGAAGTGCAAGAGGTCATGGCTGAGCCAAAACCGATCGCGGCTACTGACTCCCTCGCTCAGGCCCTTCGATCGATTGAAGATCGTGCTGGAGTGTTTGTGCTTGATCCCTCGGGTGCGCCCGAGGCACTTCTGACAGTCGCTGATGGTCTTCAGGCCCTGGAACGTGGGGCGACAACGGTGTCAGAAGCATTACGAACCGACTTTGAACGTTGCGAGCCTCAGCAAACCCTCAATGAGGTGTATGCCTCTGCCGGCCGAGGGCTCCCAATCGCTGTTGTTCACGACGGCAAACTCGTTGGCAATCTTGATCCGCGTCACATTATGGAAGAACTTGGCCGCGTCGAATCGCTCATTGACAGCTTTGAACGCGAGGTGTTTCTGTGAGTTTTCTTCGTGAAGATGACGGTCCAGGCATTCTTGACGATGCCGTTCTCGATGAATTCAATATTCCATTTGGTAGCTGGATCGAAGAGGCGGTCAATTGGATCACACTGAATATGGGCGGAGTGCTTGATGCGATCGCGTGGCCGTTTGAGTTCTTGCTGGAAAACCTCGTAGATCGTTTCCTCATCGCCATTCCGTGGTTAGTGGTTGTTGCGATTATGTTCGTGATTGCCTGGCTCGTTCGTAACTTTACGGTGGCTCTTGGATCAGCCGCTGGGCTCGTGGTGTGTGGCCTCCTCGGCAATGAATTCTGGGTGCAAACAGCTCGCACGATTGGCTTCATCCTCGTCGCAGTCATTGTCTGCGTCATCATCGGTATTCCGCTTGGGGTCTTATCGGGCCGCATCGATTCCGTGTGGCAGGTGATGCGACCCACTCTTGACGCAATGCAGGTCATCCACTCGTTCGTGTATTTGCTCCCGTTTGTGTACTTCTGGGGTGTCGGACGGGTTTCGGCGACGATGGCGACAATGGTGTTCGCCCTTCCGCCACTGATTCGCCTAACGAATCTTGGCATCCGGCAGGTTCCCGAAGACGTTGTCGAGGCCTCACGTGCTTATGGCGCTCGCGAACTGCGTGTACTTCGTGACGTGCAGTTGCCTCTTGCCCGTCCTGCAATCATGACCGGAATCAACCAAACGCTGCTGCTGGCGTTCTCGATGCTGGGCATCGCGGCAATTCTCGGCGCAGGCGGAATGGGTGCATTGCTGTTTAGGGCTCTTGGTCAGCAGGATGTGAATCTTGCTGCGTCAGCCGGCCTCGGCTTCTTTCTTCTCGCAGTGATTCTTGACCGGATTTCACAAACGCAAAGTGGTGGGGCTGGACTCTTCAGCAGAATGTCGACGGCGTGGAAAGCCCGCCGTGAGCCTGAATTGCTTCTCGAAAACCCTGACTTCAATCCTTCTCTCGCTTCATCGACGAACGAAGAAGAGGTAGCCGAGGGTCACGTTGCACCACTTGGTTCACGTGAACGGCTACTTGCCGGAACGGTTGCACTCGGCGCAGTGGTGTCGCTGTTGAGTTTGGTGCTTCCGTGGGCATCAAATGGGTCACTGTTTACCGGCTACTCACGCCTGGCTGACGCTGGCCTCGATGGTTCGTCATTCGGCGCATTCGATGCTGAAGGAGGGTCGTGGTTCGCCTACATCGTTGTTCTCGGCGCTCTCATGCTGTTTGCAACTGTCGTACTTGTTGTTTCGAGCCGGCCTCGTTCTCGAATATTTAACCCAGATATGGCAGTCGTGATCTCGATTGGAATGCTGGTCACGGTGCTTGGGTATCTGCTCGCCAGCCCAAGTGATCTGTCGCCGACCTACTCGGCGGGGGCGGGGGTCATCGTTGCGCTGATTGGCTCGGTGATTTCTCTCATCGCTGGAGCGTTGTGGATCGCAATAGCGCCGTACGGGCCGCGGCGACCACTTCGTGGACGCGTAGGGCTCTCTCAAATTGTTGTGTCGGCTTTCGCCATTGCCATAGCGATGATTTCCATGGTGTCGATGTGGCAGCTCGATGAACGTGGGGGCGTCGTGATGACCCCAGCTATCGAAGCTGAAATTGAAGAAGTAAAGCGCATGGCTGAAGCCGGTGAGATGGACATGGGTGTCGCTGCAACAGAAATCCAGATCATTCGAGCGAAGGCTCAACGCTCAGAAAGAATCGTGATTTCTGGAACCGACCCTGCTGGAGTCCAACTTGGACCGTTGGCGCTCGGAGCAATTGTCATCGCAGGAGTCGGTGCGGTAGGTGCATCGGGAGCTGCAGGGTTTTCGAATCGTCGGCGCTGGCTATCAGGGGTTGTTGCGATGGGCTGCGGGGCTGGAGTCGTCGGCCTCTCAATTGGTTTTATCGGGACGCTCGCCAGAGCGACCGACAACAACTACTACAGCGGGGTCGGCGCAATGCTTGCCCTCGTTGGGGGAACCCTTGCATTTGTTTCGGCGAGGTCGGTTGTGACCGTCTTTGAGCGGTCAAAGGTTTATGAAGAGGCGGTCACATGACCGCTTCAAGATTTCCGGCATCGGTTTCGGTGTCGGGGAAACAAAAGTGTTGCCTCGTGAGCGGCGTGAACTGTTTACGGCGTGATGACACACCACCTAAGGAGAAAACATGATTAAGAAAAAGAGAGCAATCACAGCGGTACTCGTGACCCTCGGACTCGTCGTGGCTTCCTGTGGCGGCGATGACGCAGCCGAACCCGCTGCTGAAGAGCCTGCTGCTGAGGAATCAGCTGAGGAGCCTGCTGCTGAGGAAGCCAACCTCACCCCTGGTGAGGGAATGTCAGTGACGATGGCTAAAGCCGACTGGTCAACTGAAGATCCGAACGCCTATGTTGCGCACCTGTTGATGGCAGAACTCGGCTACGACGTCAGCGATCCGAAGGATCTCGAACTCGGACCTTCTAACGCCTACATTGCAATGGCGCAAGGTGACGCTGACTTCTGGATCAACTCGTGGTACCCAGGTCACAACTCGTGGCTTGCAAACGAACTTCCAGACGGCTCACTTGTGGGAGATCACGTGAGTGCGGTCGGCGAAATGATGATGGCCGGTGGCCTCCAGGGTTACCTCATCACTAAGTCATTCGCTGAGGAGTACGGAATCACCTCACTTGACGATTTCAACTCAAATGCTGATGCAATCGCGGCATACGATGCCGGTGACCCAGACCCAGGTAATGGCATTGCCGACATCTACGGCTGCTCGGAAAGCTGGACCTGCGACGACATCATCCAGAGCCAGATTGCATTCTCTGGTTGGGAGAACATCAAGCAGACCATTGCTGGATATGACGCAATGTTTGCTGAGGCCGTCACCAAGGCTGATGCCGGTGAGCCAGCAATTGTGTATACCTGGACGCCGAGTGCCTACATCACGCAACTCCGTCCCGGCGACAACGTGCTGTGGCTTGAAGTCAATGACGTCGTCGACGACTCCAACCCAACGGGTGCCGAAGGTGGCGAGGCGCACGACCAGCGCCCAGGTACCGCTTCAATCGGTTCAGAGCAGTGCCCAGGTTCGGAAGACGGCGTGTGCCAGCTCGGATGGGTTGCTGCTGACATTCAGGTGTCGGCGAACAACGACTGGCTCGAGGCCAACCCGGCTGCCGCCAAGTTGCTTGAACTGTTCCAAATGAGCGTTCTCGACGTTTCGTTGATGAACGTTGAGATGGGTGAGGGAACAGCGGTTCTCGAGCTCGCTCAGCAGTGGATCGTGGACAATCGTGACCTCGTTGACGAGTGGCTCGCAGCCGCTCGCGCAGCTGCCTGATTAACTCACAATACTGAGCGGTTCGGCCGGCCCTTTGGGGTCGGCCGAACTCGTTTCTGGGGCAGATGCAGGTGCAACCGCCCCAGTCGCCGTTGCGACACGTCCGTCCAGATCGCGCAGCGAGTTATCGAGCACATCGAGAGCGATGCGCTTTGACCCGCCGTTTGACACCTCCAGAATCAGTCCCGTGACAAGCGCCGAAATTCGTGCAACTTCAGTAGTGGCCGCTGAGCGAGTTAACCCGGTATCGATCAGGCGTGCTCGCATACCGACTTCCCACGAGAATCTGGACGTTCCTGGTACAAGTTCAAGAACGTGTGCCGGAAGACTCATCGCTTCAATGCCAATACGTGCAAGAGCAATTCGGTCGTTGCTTGACGTCACCCACTTCCACCACTTCCTGACGAGTTCGCCCTGGGTGAGGTTGGGTTGGCGAGCCAACATCCGTTCTTGCTCGATGAGCTGCAGTGCTAATGCTCGGTGCAGGGCGGCGCGCATGAGATCTGACCTTGTTCCAAAGTGATGAACGAGGATGTTTGGGTGGATGTCCAGATCCTTTGCGATGCCGCGAAGCGATGTCACGCGGACGCCATGCTCACCGAGATAGCTGACGACGGTGTCGAGTAGTGCAAGTCGTTTGTTGAAATTCGTGGGCCGCGCCATGGCCGAATCGTATGCCGATAGGGCTTTGAAAAGATGGTTCGTAGAATGTTGACGTGAACCCCCTTCCAGAATTCCGTTACACCGATGGTGGTGCGATGCTGCTTGACGGCAACGCGTTACGGGACCTCACCGTTGAGCGGCTTCGAGCGAAGCTGGATCAAGCCGGTTCTCCCGAGGTATGTCTGGCCACTGTCCTGGTTGGAGATGACGGCCCAAGTCAGATTTACGTCAAGATGAAACATCGCAAGGCGACAGAAGCAGGAATGGTGTCGCGTGGGGTTGAGCTCGCTGCGTCAGCAACCCAGCATGAGGTCGAACAGGCGGTTGCCGAACTCGTTGCCGACCCGTCTGTGCATGGAATTCTGGTGCAACTTCCACTACCTGATCATCTTGATGCTGAGTCAGTTCTTGCATTGCTTCCTCCGGAAAAAGACGTGGACGGACTTACAGATCGATCGTTGGGGCGCCTTGTCCGCGGCCTTCCCGGACATGCGCCATGCACACCACTCGGAGTTATGCGCCTCATTGAGTCGTACGGAATTGAAACGGTTGGGAAACGAGCCGTTGTGATCGGTAGGTCAACCCTGGTCGGGCTTCCACAAATGTTGTTGCTTGGTCGCAAGGGCTGTGATGCCACTGTGACGTTGGCGCACTCGCGTACATCTGACCTCATTGAGGTGTGTCGCCACGCTGACATCATCGTGGCCGCTGCGGGACAGGCGGGCATGATCACTCGAGACCACGTTCAGTTAGGCGCGACCGTGATTGATGTTGGTGTCTCGCGATCTGAATCTGGGATCGTCGGCGATGTGTGCTTTGACGAGGTGCAGTCGGTTGCTGGCGCAATCACTCCGATGCCCGGCGGCACTGGCCCAATGACAATCGCATGCCTGCTGGAGAACACTGTGTCTGCTGCTGGGATGCTTGGGGTTTCAGCGTTAACGCTGTCCTGAGTTTCGAACCGGTCGGCGATATCGAAGACGCCGTCCCATCGCCACTGCTGTTGCCGGAATTTGCAGCAACTGGGTATCAAGGGCGATGTCTTGCTCAGGATTCGCCCGCTCTGCTGATGGGTGCTGAAGGATTCGAACCGCCAGAAATAGCGAGATCGCACCGAGGCCGATTATAGAACTCACCGGGTATGCCGCAGTTCCCGCGAGCCCCATCGCAAGGGCCATGACGAGAGGGCCAATAAATGCCCCAACTCCGAAGAGAACGACAAGTTGAGCGGCTGCGGCCATCAGCAACTCGGGGCGCAGCCGGTCATTGGTGTATGCACCGGCAATCGAATACAGCGGATACATCGTTCCCCCAAGTAGCACCATTGCGACATATGACGTCAGATCACCAACATCGCTGATGAGAAGTAGCGCCGAGGCACCACTTGCAACAGCAGCGGCGACAACGCCAACGCGTCGGCGGTCATGGCGATCTGACAGGGCGGCAATGGGCACTTGAAGAAAAAGCGACCCGAGGGCGGGCATGGCAGTGAACAGACCAATCCGTGTTGCAGTGATGCCCGAGCGTGAGGCGAAAACGGGGGCGAACGCGGTGATCGCTCCCATAACAGCGCCGGTGGCAAAGGCCGTCACAACTCCAGTCGGGGCATTTGCAAACAGGGTTTTTAGAGGGAGGCGTTCGATTTCAGCTATCGCCGGAGGACTGGCAACTGCTGACAGCGAAACCGGGAGTACAGCAAGCATGATGGCGATTCCCGCGATGGTAAACGCAGTCAGCGTGGTGGGGTCGAGCAAGCTGAAGACAACTTGGCCAATGCCGTAGGTGATGATGGTGACCATGGCGTAGGTGGCAAGCACCCGAGCACGATTCTGATTGTTCGCAAGTTGGTTGAGCCATGACTCAGCAACAACGAACACTCCAGCGATTGCGGCACCAGCAAGAAGCCGAAGCACAATCCACACCACAGGGTGAACGACGAGGCCACTCAGTAATGTCGTCGCCCCAAGTAATGCACAGAGAGCCCCGTACACCCGAATGTGACCGACAGAGCCGACAATTTTGAGCGCAATTCGCGAGCCAAGCACGAACCCGGCGTAATAACTTGCTCCGATGACACCGATGGCCGCAGTGTTGAATGATTCAAGTTCGGCGCGAACACCAATGAGCGTTGCGTAGAGGCCGACCCCAGCGAGGAGAACCGACAACCCGGCAAAGAGGCCCCACGTCGCTCCAGCCAGAGAGATGCCTGGTAGCGGTGTCACGAGTGCAGGCCCGTCAGCCGGCGCAGAAGGGGTCTCAGATGGGATGCTCACTGTCGGGCAAGGCTAATCCTCAAATTCCAGAGGTGTAACAAGCCGATGATGTGGAATCAGCCCCCGCGAACTAGCGTCGGGCCATATGGCTTCAGAACTCGTACATCGCTTCGAGAGTGTCCAACAGGTCCGAGATGGGCTGCGTGACATCGACTATCTCGCAGACGACGGCATCGCCGGCGTTGCCTATCTCGCAGACCGGCTAGGAAAGCCGGTCCTCGTCGAAGGACCTGCCGGGACGGGCAAAACTCAGCTCGCAAAGTCGATTGCCGAAATGACAGGTGCACGGTTGATTCGTCTGCAGTGTTACGAAGGCATGGACGAGTCGAAAGCACTGTTCGAGTGGAACTACAAAAAGCAGCTCCTTCGGATTCAGGCTGACAAGAACTCAGAGTCATGGACAGATATCCATGACGACATCTTCTCTGATGAGTTCCTCCTCACGCGTCCATTGCTTGAGGCAATCACTGCCGATGATCCAGTCGTACTTCTGATTGACGAAGTTGACCGCGTTGAAGTTGAAACCGAGGCGTTGTTGCTTGAAATTCTCTCCGAGTACCAGGTGTCGATTCCTGAATTAGGAACCATCGAGGCAAAACAGATTCCTCTTGTATTCCTTACTTCAAACAACACTCGTGAGTTGTCAGAGGCTCTGAAGCGCCGTTGTCTCTTCCTGCACGTCGATTACCCTTCAATGGAACGTGAGCGAGAGATTGTGCTCGCGAAAGTGCCGGGAGTCACCGACAGTTTGGCGGAACAAATTGCTCGCGTCGTTCGGTCAATCCGTTCGTTGGATCTCAAGAAAGCTCCGAGCGTCTCAGAAACCATTGACTGGGCTCGAACCTTGTTGCTGCTGAACATCGAAACCATCGATGAGACCGTTGCAAAGGAGACTCTGCACATCCTGTTGAAGTATCAGACTGATATCGCAAAGGCCGCGAAGGATCTCTCGGTCGACGAGTGAGGAATTGTTCATGAGCGCCACCGAAACACGGTCGATGCTCGACCTGTTGAACGGCTTTGTCGTCCAACTCCGCGAGGCCGGGCTTCCTGTGAGTCTCACAGAGAACCTCGACGCAATGGATGCTGTTCAGCACATCCCTATTGAGGATCGTGAGGCGTTCAAGTACGCGCTCGGTGCCACGCTCGTCAAAAACCAGGCGCACTGGCGGTCCTTTGAGACAGTGTTCGAAGTGTATTTCAGTCTCCGCGGGCCCGAATACAAACTGGCGAACTCTGATGGCGAGTCCTCCGAACTTGATGATCTGTGGCGAGAGATGCAGGACGCGTCTCAAGAAGGCGATGGCCGAGGTGGGGCAGGGTCGCTCGATGCGCTCACTCCAGAGGAGATCGCTCACCTCCTGATGCAGGCACTCATGCAAGGCGATCAGGCCCTCATGAAAGCGCTCGCCCGTCAGGCGGTCCAACGCTTTGCCGGCATGGAACCAGGTCGTCCCGTCGGCGGCACGTATTACCTGTATCGCACACTTCGAAACCTCGATCTTGACGGCATGTTGGCCAAAATGGCCGACGCCGCCAATCACGGCCAAGAAAGTGATGCTGGCAGACTCGAACAACGCCTAGAACGAGAAGAGTTCGAACACCGCATCACAGAATTCAAAGCCGAGGTTGAAGCAGAGATTCGTCGGCGACTTGTCGCTGACCGTGGCGCCGAGGCAATGGCAAAAACACTTCGTAAACCTCTGCCCGAAGATGTTGAGTTCATGCACGCCTCTCGTGAGGAAATGGTGAGTTTGCGCAAGGCGCTACAACCTTTGACGAGAAAGCTCGCAGCGCGGCTTGCCCGCAAACGTCGACATGGACGCAAAGGGCCTCTTGACTTCAGGAATACGGTCCGACACTCGTTGAGTTACGGCGGTGTTCCAGCTGAACCAAAGTTCAAATACCCTCGCCCGGCAAAGCCGGAACTGATGGTGGTGGCTGACATCTCCGGGTCGGTTGCGGCCTTCGCAAGGTTCACGTTGATGCTGGTCTACGCAATTTCGAATCAATTCTCGAAGGTTCGGTCGTTTGTCTTCATTGATGGAATTGACGAGGTCACGGACTACTTCAAAGCAACTGAAGACATCACCGAAGCAATCCACCGGGTGAATACTGAGGCTGACGTGGTGTGGGTCGATGGCCACTCCGATTACGGCCACGCATTTGAGGTGTTTTGGGAGCGCTACGGCAAAGACATCAGCCCAAAGACAACGGTGCTGCTACTCGGTGATGCTCGAAACAACTACCACGCAAGCCAGTCCTGGGTCATCAAAGAGATGCGAATGAAAGCTCGGCACGTGTACTGGCTGAACCCTGAACCGAAGTCGTACTGGAATACTGGCGACTCGATCGTTGGCGAATACGGCAATTTCACCGATGGCGTCTACGAATGCCGCAATCTCCGACAGCTCGAAGGTTTCGTTGAGAAACTCGCCTGACGTCGTCTCACGCCGGTGAGATGATGAGCGACTGAACCGCCCTGCCGACGGCCCCGTGCTCGTCAAACAGCAGGGCATCCGACATCCCGATTCCGTTTGCATTCCACAGCGAGATTGCATCAGATCGGAACCAGTCGCCGAGCGGCTCTCGGTGAAGATGAATGCTGAGGTCGGTGTTGAGAAATCCAAATTCTCGTGGTTCACCGTTCCGTGAAATTGCATTTCCGCAGTCAGCGAGCGGACAGATTCGTT
>Ga0222714_10004735_pt1 | contig 13212 bp, 14 predicted proteins | sample C33_3DmetaG_FD_165048 | JGI IMG/M metagenome (GOLD analysis project Ga0222714, IMG submission 165048) | Estuarine water microbial communities from San Francisco Bay, California, United States - C33_3D | ecosystem: Environmental > Aquatic > Marine > Unclassified | place: USA: California... | reverse complement strand
AGGTTCTGGATTCATCATATTAGACATAAATCCTGAAAACCCTGGATTAGTTTGAGCCATAGAATTTACAGCAGCATTTTGAAATGAACGCATTAAGTCAGGATTTTGACGTAAAATGTCATCCATACCAGGCATAGCAGATTTAAACATAGTATTAGTCATATGTACCATCATTGCACTACCACCAAGTTGAAATAATAACTTCAATTCAGGTGCCATTGAAGCCTTGCTTTTATACTTTTCATGTAATTCTCCAAAAATATCATCATAATCATTTATATTTTCTTGAACTTGCTCTGACCAACCATCTAATTTAACATCAAATGGATCAAATTTGTTGTTTAAAAACTCGATACCATTGATAACAGCCATTAACATATTACCCTGAAATTTAACTGAATTTTGCTTTGTCTTCTCTTCCATGATAGTTTCATATTCACCCATCATTTCTTGGAGAGAAGATTCCATTGAATATTTTTTTGATAATTCGACACCTTTCTTTTCAAGAGCTTCTAACTTTCTTAAATACTTAAATTTTTCTCGAAGCATTTCATCTTTTGATAATTTAGGTTCTGATTGAAATGATTTATCTGGATTTAAAGGTATATTATTGAATTTACCATAACCATCCCAAGTTTTGTTATCATTTTCAGTATCTGAAGTAGCTCTTCCGAGATTATTGTCATCAAAACTACTTAAACGTATTGGCGTATCATCGCCAAATGATACTGATGGTTTACTATCAAATAAATCTGATTTAGGAGCAAATCCGCCTGACGGAATCTCTTCAACTAAATCATTTAATTCATTCTCTAGTTTGCTTAAATCTTCTAAATCAATATCACTTGTTGGTCTACTACTTTCTCTAACTTTGTCATTCATTAAAAGTTCTAAACCTCCACCAAAATTAGAAGAACGTCCGAATCCGCTGTCATTCATATCAAGTTCTGTAATTTCCATTAAATCTGCCATATTTATTGATTAAATAGAACATTTAATTTTAAGTATTACGAATTACAATTAATATATTTTTAATTTTATTTATAAAAATATTAATTAAAAATTTTATTATTTATAAACCACAAACCTTGTAAAAAAGAATCTGATAAATCGTCTTTCTTTTTATGTTTGTTAAAATAATTAATGTGCTCATTAAATCTAAAATCTAAAGTTAAAATCCCTAAACATTTTTCTATCCCTAATTTTTTTCTGTCACTATATTTTTCTTTATCTTTTGTATCACAATCTTTTAATTTATTAGAAGCTGATATAAATTCAATATGTTCTACATTTAAATTTGACATAATAAAGTATTGAACAATCATACCTTGTATTGTTTTCATTCTGATTGCTAATGGTCCTATTTGATTTTCTATGATAACATAATCTATTTTACCTTCATCTTTAAACATTTTATTAAATTTATTTTTAATATTTACACCTATATTAAATAGATCTACTTCGTTTGCTTTTTTACTTTCAATTGTCTCAAAATATAGTTTTTGTATATGTTCGTTAATTAATTTTGACAAATCTGCTTTTTTTATTTTTGGTTCATATTTAATATTATGATTGTCAGCAATCTCATATAGATTTGATATTTTTTGTTTATTAATAAACGATGATTTTTGTTGAGATGTAGGTATCTGATATTGTTGTTTTTTAGAATGTTTGGCACAATAGCATTTATCGTCTTTCTTAAATTTGGCTGGTTTATTACATAATATATTTTTTTCAACAAAACTACATTTTAAAGTTTCCTCTTCAGATAAATTAATAATATCCCAGTTTGTTACCTTAAAATGCTCAGCTGTTGGTGATTTATCAAAAAGACAAAATGCTAAATTTTTTATGCCAACATCAATTGATAGTATTTTCATTATAATATTAAATTATAAAAACTTATTATTATATTATTTTTGTTAATTATTTAATTTTTAAAATCGGCAGAGTTTATCGATGGGGCAATTAATCTTGAATTTAATTGTTCTCTCGATAAATATGGATTTTTTAGGTCAGAATTACAATAACCAAAACCTGGTGTGTTAGAATCAAATGTGCCCTTAAAAGTATAAGGGACATTGCTAGATGGTGTTTTACCAGTATTAACATGTGGATCTAAACCAAGTGTATAACAAGCTTCCTGATTGTTATAATTCATAATTTGTAAACCATTTTTTTGGAGGTATTGACGATATTGCCAATTAGAATGGATTCCTTCTTTTCTTTGAATTCGTTGATTTACAACAGCATCAGGTTGCCATGTTGCATAATTTCTACCATCAGCCATAATTGGTGGAAAATTAAAATCAATATTATTAGAACCGCTATAACAAGTTGCCCAAGACATTATATATTTTATATTTATAATAAAATTTCTAAAACTTATTCGGCACCAAGTAATTTGAGTAGTTCAGGTTTCTTCAATTTGGATGCATCAGAATTACTTATTAAACCTTTTTCAACTGCAATAGTTCTAAGCTTTCCTAATTGTAATTTTTTATAATCAATATTATCTTCATTATGTTGATGCTCTTCACCTAAATTAATAGAAATACTTTTTAAATCAGATGATAAAGGTATATTAGTTTCTTCTAAATTATTGTCATTAGTATTATATTTAAGGTCTAAAACTTCTTCAACATATTCATTAGTAACTTCTGGTTCAAAATCTCCTTCTAAATCAGCTAAATCTTCTTCAAAATCCAAATTATTTATTATGTCTTCATTTTCACAAACTTCACTTACATCTTCATTTGATACTTGTAATTTAATAATCTTTATTCTATTGTCATCTTCATTATCACTATCAGATTCATCTTCTATACTTTCTAAATCATCATTAACAATATTATTATCTTCATCATTTTCATCATCATTTTCATCATTTTCATCATCATTTTCATCATCATCATCATCATCATCATCATCATCATCATCATCAGAAACTTCAATTAAATTTGTTTTTTGTAAATTTCCTAAATTTTGTCCAATAGGAACAATTGGTTGTTGGAATCCTTGTCCTCCTCTAATAGCTAAATGGTTTAACCCCATTTTGACACCATTCATATCCTCTGCTAATGTAGAAACTAAACTCAACATTGAAGCAATTTTATGATTTTGATCTCTCATTTTACTTTCAAAATATACAACAAGAAGTGCTACAACTAGCACTAATATTCCTAAAAACATTAAAAATGTTGGATTAAATAAATCTGCTAAGGATGCCATTTTATTACAAAAAGATTATATAAATTAATTTATTAACTAACGAATTAATTTATTATAGATTATTATCAATTATTTCTTTTGGATAATTCATTTGCTGTAGAACAATCATACCCCCTTTAATATCTGAAATGCCTTCAATCAAAGTATATTTGTAAATCAAATTATTATTTTCCTTTTCAGTAAGCATTTTATAATTTATGATATTTTTTGCCTTTTGTAGTTTTTTACATACTTTTATAAAATGTGTTGTTAAAATACATGATACATTTTTATATTTTGTTATGTACCTCATAAAAGATGTTGCACTTTGTTCTGCTTCTTCTGGATTTGTTCCTGAATATAATTCATCAAATGCACAGAAATGTGTATCTGTTTTATTTACACTAATAGCATCTAGAATTTCTTTACATCTCCTTGCCTCTGCTTGAAATAAACTATCGCGTCCAGATGTGTCTGGGATATTTAAATAACAATGAATATGGTTAAATGGTTTAATCTTTGCTGAATCATAAAACCCACAACCAAATTGTTGAGATAGTAAAATATTAATTAATGTTGATTTTAATATAGTTGTTTTTCCTGAAGCATTTGGACCTGTGATTATCATATTTTTTTTAAATTTAATAGTATTTTTAATAGGATTTGAATTTTTAAGACTAGCATAATAACTATTTTCTAAAACAGATTTTTTTGATTCGTCTGTAAATAAAGTTAAATTTATTTTTCTCTCTAGAATATTTTTCTGTAATCCTTTTAAGCAGTCCATATATCCATTAAACCCAAGAGAATACATTATCGCATCATCATAAATCTTATCAGTGTGTAATTCATAAAAGCATTTGAATACATAACCCACTTCTTTTATCTTACTAAAATTAAACATGTTATAATCAGTAATATGTTGTATTTTTTTTTGAATTTGTTTAAATATGCTCAATTTCTCTGTAACAATCAAATTAAATTCTTTATGTGTTTGTAGATTTTTTGAATATTCTAGATAATTTTCCATAGAATTAATTGTATGATCAATATAAATTCTGATTTCATTAAAATGGTTATGAATAGTTTTCATATTATTATTAAATCTAACACAAACCATAAAATTTTGATATATTGAAAATAAATAAAATGCTGCTGAAATGAAAATATAAAATTTTTCTTGAGAAGTAATTTCATTAAAATTAACTACAAATAGTTTTCCAATAGCATTTTGATTAGCTACAATTTTTAAAACATCAATATATTCGCTTATAGTAATTTGTAATCCCTTCATTTTAATTATAAAAAATGGAATAATAAGTATTATAATAGGAACTAATAAAGAAATAACAGGAGATAAGAGGTTATATATACTCATAAATTGTAGAAACCATTCTGACCTATTTAAAAATTCTAACATATCCCATTCAACAAAGTAATATCTTTCTTTGAAACCAGCATCAATTTTTAATTCATTCCATATATCAACAATATTCTTATAATTTGTTGAATAATCAGTATATTTTACACCTAGTGGTTTGTATTCTTTTAAAAGTGTTTGGTTATCCTTTAAAAAATCAACGTCAGGAGTATAAAATTTACATATTTGTTCATTAAGTTTTTTAGAAACATCATTATCGTTATCAAAACAAAATGTATAAATAGGATTACATGAACTATCAATTGTTTCAATTAATTCTAAATCTTTTATAATATTTTTATTTAATTCAACTTTCTTTTCATTATAAAAAATAGGAATCTTAAAGTGGTCATTAATTTCATTAATTTTTGATTCAGAACTCATTATATTTTTAATTAGAAATTATAATGAATTAATTTTACGAATAACCTATTTGATGATAGTAATTTTGATGAGATACAACATATTTTTTATTTATTTTATCATATACCTTAATATAACAATTATAGGGGTTAAAATCTGGGTTTTTTTTAAATATGTCATTTAATTTATTTAAAGCTTCATGTAAATCAGAAAAAATTAATAATTCCCTCCAAAATTTGTCTTCACAAACACCACCTTCTATAAGTTCTCTTGTTATTATATATAATTTAGTATCTTCTAACATATACTAATTTAATTTTAATCTTTATATAGTTTAAATTTTAGTTAAAAAATTTAGCTCTGCTGGCATTTCGGTAATTTGAGTAGAATAATGTTCTTCTATTTTTTTGAGTTGTGCTACATCGCGTCTAGTAATAAAATTTATTCCAACGCCCTTACGTCCCCATCTACCTGAACGTCCAATTCTATGTAAATAAGTATGTATACATTTTGGCACATCAAAATTTATAACAACACTTACTTGTTGAATATCAATACCTCTAGCTGTAACATTAGAAGAAATCATAACTCTTGATGTTCCATTTCTAAAATCATTAAATGATTTATCACGTTCGTTCTTATCCATATTACTATGTATACGACATACTGGAAATCCATCTTCACACATTGCTTCATACAAATCTTGAACGCGTTTAATGCTGTTACAATAAATAATAGTGTGTGATAATGTAATATGTGAAAAAATATCCTTTAGAGTTGTATATTTTTCTCTATCATCATTAAGTGCAATATAATATTGTGCTATTCCCTCTAAAGTTAATTGCTCTCTTTTTACACAAATTTTTACTGGATTACGCATAATCTTTTCAGTAATAGCATTTATTCCATCAGGCAAAGTTGCGCTAAATAAACAAACTTGAACATCATTATTTAGATATTGAAATATATTATAAACCTGCTCTTTAAAACCAGAAGACAACATTTCATCTGCTTCATCTAATATAATTAACTTGATACTTTTACTACTAATTCGGTCTCTGCGCATCATATCATGAACACGTCCAGGACATCCACAAATTATGTGTGGAATATTTCTATTAGAAAAACTACTACCCTCTTCAATAGAAGAACCACCAAAAAGCGTTTGAATTTTTAATCCATTCATAAAAGAACCCAAGTTAGAAACTACCTTAGAAGTTTGTGTTGAAAGTTCTCTAGTAGGTGATAAAATAAGAACTTGAGTAGAAGATTCAGCAATATTTACTCGTTGTAAAGCTGAAATAGTAAATGTTGCTGTTTTACCTGTTCCTGATTGAGCTTGAGCAATAACATCTCTACCATTTATAACAGGTTTTATGGCTCTTTGTTGAATTGGACTTGGTTTTTCAAATCCATACGCAAAAATACCACGTAAAATATTGGGTTCAATTTCTAACTCATCCCAACTATGTATTACATGCTCCGTGGAATCAAATACTAATTCCTCAGAGATATCGCTAACAGTGTTTTCGTTTTCTGTTGACATTGTATATAATATAGTGATATCTATTTAAGTGTATTTTAAATAATTATTATATTATAAAAAAAATTGATATAAATATAATAACATAAAGTATATTACATTAGCAAGATGACATCAGTAGCCTTAAGATACACTTTAGAACAAATTGAAGATATAATTTTCAAAGGGTTCGATTATAATGTCCCTGATGATGTAATGGAAAAAATTTCTAATTTGGCTATTCAGGTTGGTTCTCCTGATTATGTAAAAACACCTGTTTTTAGAAAACGTGATAATCCTATGAAGGTTGACCCTGAAACTTCTTCTAATACTAGTTCAATCACTAAAGATTTACCTAAAAAGAGAAGAGGAAATAAAAATATGGAAATGAGTGATGAAGACTGGAATTCTGTTAGAACTTTTCAAACTACTAAAATTGAAGCCAAAACAGGTATAGATGCTGACTTCGATTCCATTAGAGTATTTATCAATAAAATGACCGATAAAAATTACTCTGACATGTGTAATAAAATTATTGAGATTATTGATAGATTAGTATTAGAAAATTCAGAGTCTAATTTAAGTTTAATTGGCGAGAATATTTTTGAAATTGCTTCATCTAATAGATATTATTCTAAGATTTATGCTGATTTATATAGTCAGTTATCTTCCAAATATAATTTTATTAAAGAACAATATTTACAAAATCTTGACAAATTTACTGAGTTATTTAATAACATTGAATATGTGGACTCAAGTGAAAATTATGACAGATTCTGTGAAATTAATAAAATTAACGAAAAACGTAAATCCTTGGCAGCTTTCTATATTAATTTAATGTATTGTGGAGTTATTTCTAGAGATATAATTATGACAATTACTAGAAATTTATTGTCAAAAATATATGAATATATTTCAGTAGAAAATAAAAAAAATGAAGTTGAAGAATTAACTGAAACTATTGCGATTTTATACAAGAAGGATTTATATGAGGGAAATCAAAATGATATCAGTTATGAAAAAATTGAAGGCTTTACTATTCTTGAAATTATTGAGAAAATCGCAAATAGTAAGGTCAAGGATTATAAGAGCTTAACTAATAAATCATTGTTTAAGTTTATGGACCTTATTGACATGTAAATATTTTAAATACAACTAATAAATATTATTTTTATTTAAAGACTATTATATTTAAATACTTATGGATTTTACTAATAATATTTACAACAAAAATCGAGTAAGTTTTATTTTTTCTAAAGAAAAGGAAAGATATTTAAAACAAACAGAATTTTTTTCTTACAATGTAAAAGAAACTTATTACATAATTATTGGATTAATAATTATTTATCTAAGTATCTTTGTAATTATCTCTTATATTTATAAAAATACATTTTAAATATATAACTATATAATATTATTTAAATAAAATTACCTATATTTAAACAATGTCAGCTGATGAACAGGATGTAGCTATTTCGTTTTATATTCAAGAAATCGAAAATGAGAGTGAAAATTGTTTTAATATTGATGAAATAATGATGGAAATTGATAATACTGAAATAAATAATGATTTATCTATTCCACAAATGATAAATTATCACGAAAATTATACATTAAAAGGACTATTATTAATATGTGAGTATTACGGATTTGCTAAGGACTTAAAAAATAATAAATGTAATAAAGAACAAATTATTGATTTTTTGGTTTCATTTGAATCTGATAATAATAATTCAGATATAGTTTGTAAAAGACAAAATATGTGGTTTTATATTAATGAACTTAAAAACGATAAATTTATGAAGAAATTTGTATTATGGTAAAATATTAGAATATTTTGTATTATATTAAATATAAAATATTCTGATAAAATATATAAATGGTATTATCAAAACTAGATAGTGATGTTAGTTATCCTGAATTAAAAAGTGTTGATTCAGGGGATTTGAAAATGGAAGCTAGCTTATATCAATTAGAAGTTAAAGGTATTGATGTTATTATTGCTGTTGGAAATTCTAAAAATACTTATGAGGATAAAAATATATTATATTTTCCAATTTATTTAGTTAAATACAATAATAAAGTAATTCAGATTGGCGTGTATGAAATTAAATCTTCTGATTATTTATCTTATCTTGATAAATATAATAACTTAGATATAGAAAAAATGGAAGAACCATTAATATATTCATTTGTTACTAAAGAATTTTTAAATAAAATGAGATTACAGCCTGACGTGCCATTACATAAAATTGATAAGGAGGAAGGTGAAATTGCTGACTCTGAAGATGATAAAGAACAAGAGGAAGAGGAAGAGGAAGAAGCAGACAAGTTTGTTGTTGATTATGAAATTCCACCAGAACGTGAAGATATATTTATTAAGATTAAAGGTGTTCCTGTACCTCCATTATTACCTGAAGAAACTCTAAAACAAGCTAAAGATATTCGAGAGAAATATCATGAATCTCCTAAGGATACATGGATTGATAAATTTATGAAAAATCATAATTTTAATATACAAGATAATGAAGGTGGTGGCGATTGTTTATTTGCAACAATCAGAGACGCTTTTTCAAGTATAGCACAACAAACTAGTGTTAATAAAATTAGAAAAAAATTAGCAGAAGAAGCTACACAAGAAATATTTGATGGTTATAAAGAACAATATGATATGTATAACGCATCTATAATAAGAGATACTAATAAAATTAAAGAATTAGCTAATGAATATACACTATATAAACAACGAATTACTGCAACTATTGATAGAAATGAACAAAAAGCTATCATAATTCAAGCAAAAGAAGTTAAAGCAGAACACGATAGATTAGTCGAAGAGAAAAAACTATCAGCAGCTATATTGAAAGAATATAAATTTATGAAAGGTATTGAAAATCTTGACCAATTTAAACGTGCTATAAGACATTGTAATTTTTGGGCTGATACTTGGGCTATATCGACTTTAGAGAGAATATTAAACATTAAATTTATTGTTCTATCGAGTGAAAATTATCGTTCAAGAGATGAAAAAAATGTATTACAATGTGGACAATTAAATGATAAAGTTTTAGAACAACGTGGCAGATTTACACCTGATTTTTATATAATGGTTGATTATACTGGTGACCATTATAAATTAATTGGTTATAAGAAAAAAATGATTTTTAAATTTAGTGAAATACCTTATGATATAAAGAAAATGATTTACGAAAAGTGTATGGAAAAAAATGCTGGACCATTTGTTATTATTCCTGATTTTCTTAAATTTAAAGCAACTCAAAAAAAATCTGTCATTAAAGAAGCTCAATATGAAGATCTAACTGAGTCTAAATTAAGAGGATTATATAATGATGATATTGTCTTTCAATTCTATTCAAAATCTCTTGATAAACCACTTCCTGGAAAAGGTAGTGGAGAGAAAATTCCAAATGATAGATTACGTGAATATTCAACATTAGCTTCTATTCCTCAATGGCGCAAAAAGCTATCTAATTTCTGGGTTCAACCTTTTACATTAGATAATCATCAATGGTCTTCTGTTGAACATTATTATCAAGGGGCTAAATTTAAGAAAACACACCCTGATTTCTATTTGAGTTTCTCTCTAGATTCTGGAACAGATTTATCAAAAGACCCAGCTATGGCAAAAGCTGCTGGTGAAAAGTCTGGTAAATTTAAGGGCGAACTTTTAAGACCAGTTGAAGTTTCTGCTGATTCAGACTTCGTTGGAAAAAGACAAAAGAAAGAAATGTATGCTGCTCAATATGCTAAATTTACTCAAAACGAAGATTTAAAAACGTTGTTATTAGCTACCGGAGATGCTAAGTTAACACATTTTATTAAAGGAACTGAACCTCAAGTATTTGATGAGTTAATGTTAATTCGTGATAAAATTAGAAAAACAGAAATCTAAAATAATTTAATATAAATCATTATTAAATTATTTAACCAAATATTTTTTTTAGACATCCTTTTGTTTTCAAGCTCTTTGAATAACTTAATAAACCTATACATGAATCAATTAGAGCATCCATTTGAGTTAAAAATTCAGCTTGTCTTTCTTCATCAATCTTTATTTTTTTCTCAAGAACTAAAAGATGAAGAATATATTTGAGAGAACTTGAAGTTACATCAGCTCGTTTCTTAGCATCAAATTTAACATTCTTTAAAGAATAAATAAATTGATAGAGGCTTTGAATAACTATAATAAGATTTGGAATATCTTTACTATCAATCTTACCATCCTTAATTATTTCAATAGCTGCTTTTTCAATGTCAGTTAATGTATTAGGAGTTAGAGAGATAATATTATTTATGATACTTGTTACTTCTGGTGTAAGAGGTATGGAAATTTTCTTTTTGGTTTCTTCATTTTCAAGTGATTTTTTTACTAAATCAATAAAGGTTTCTTCAAGTATGTTTGAAACTATATTTGTAGTAGGTTCAAGAACATTAGATTCATGTTCAGTTATATTTTCATTAGACTCTAATTCTGACATATATAATACTTAATATTATTTATTATTTAAGTATTTTAAGAGTAAATATTTATTTTACACCCTTGAAGATTTAAAATGGTACAAATATTACTAAATTTATACCGATAATTTTCCTAAAAGGTGCGGTTTTAAATATTCAATGGTGTAAAAAAATTGTATCATATAATAATATTATTTTATGATATAACAATTATTTTATATCGTTTTATATAGCGTTTTAATTATCCAATTATGTCATCTAGACGCCGAGAACGTATGTCTAAGTAAAATAAATAATCTAATATATTTTTATTGAATGACTACAATTGTTTAGATTGTAGTTATTATTACTTTCTTCTTCTTGGTGTTACTCTGGTTGAATTATCGCCTATCGCCCAACATAATGCACCCACTATAAACACTACAAAAACTATTATAGCTATAAATTCACCTGCCATTGTTATCTACTTATGTTATTTGTTTATAATCGACTATTTTTATAATTGTTAATCAATTTTTTTGAAAATGACTTAATTATGTAAAGGGTTTAGTATTCACAGATGTGAATAATATAATTCTGTAGATTTTTCAGGAACCACTCGAGTATAACTATATACAAAATACTTATAAAATATACAAAGTAATATAAGAGATGTTACTGAACCAAATATAATGTATGTATATATAATATGAACTAAACAACATTCATTTCGCTCATGAGAACAACAATAATTACCATGTTTATTAATACAAGATATATCTAGATTTTGACTTTCAAACCAATAACATTGATTTATACTAGGAGCAAGATTACACGTATTTTCACACTGACTTTCAACATTTGGTGATATAGTGGGTTTTATAGTAGGTAATGACTGAAAATCTATTTGTCGTATAATACAATCAGAAATATTAGAGACGCAGCAATCATATAAATTATCATTTCGCTTACATGTATTTATTGGATCACATACATATTGTATATATCTTATAGTGAAATTACAATTAATACGTTCGAATATTTGGGCATTTGGACATGTTGTCACGTCAAAGCAAGACATTATTATAATAATAAATTATGTACAATTGTTTTTAATTTATTTGTCCCAGTTTAAATATTCAAGGGTGTAAAGGACAATTACTTCCTTGCGTATTTATTTTGGGTGTTTGGTTATTTGGACAGCACCCATATCTAGTTCCAGCACAACCACCAATCGGTTTTGGTGGCATAGGTCCAGGTCCAGGAGGTGGTGGAGGTGGAACATATGGAGGTCTATTAGGATAATAACCTGGTCCTGGATTATATTCTGGACAATTTGTTCCATAAAAATTCATCTTAGAATTTACACCATCAGGACAACATCCAAACGCAGTTTGGGAGCAATTTCCTTGTTCCGTTGTTGTTGTCGTTGTTATAATAGTTATATGATTTAAGATAATAAGAATGAGTAAAATTACTCCTAAAATTATTACTATTGTATTATCCATATATAAATTACTTATATTTTTATTATCCTTAAAGAGTTTATTTTATACTAAAATCTTTGAAAATTATACAATTTATTAAATTAATATGAATTTAGATTAGAATTTAATATAAAAATAAATAATATTATATTATAAGAATGAATATAACTAAACAAAGTAGAGAACTAATCGCATTTTTTTCTAAAAACAAACATTTAAATTATGATAAACAAAGTAATAAAACTAAGAATATATTGAGAGAATTATATAATGAAATTCTAGAAGCATATAATTTTTGTAAAAAAAATATACATTATAAAACATCAATAAAAAAAATATTAACTGCTTCACAGATAACAAAGCCATTAAATTTTAATTCAAGAAGTTTCCCAGAAATAGTAAGAAATCATATAGATGAATCGATGATGTCTGAAATTTCATTTAATTTTTCTCTCTATGATAGAAATGTAAGAGTTCATTTTATAGTTGAAAATCATAATGTTGAGATGGATGTTAGTATGTATAATAGATATATGGATTCAATATGTATGTGGTTGTATATATTAAATATATATGGATCTAAAGAATGTGCTAACACATTAACTATATATTTTTATTTTACTTCTCTCGAAAAGACGTTACCAACTTCAAATATTCATATATTAGATGAAATAAACGTAAACACAGCATTTACCACAACATGTCCTAAGGATTCAGAAATTGTAGTATTTAGAAAAGAAGAGTGGTTTAAG
>Ga0222714_10004734_pt1 | contig 13213 bp, 8 predicted proteins | sample C33_3DmetaG_FD_165048 | JGI IMG/M metagenome (GOLD analysis project Ga0222714, IMG submission 165048) | Estuarine water microbial communities from San Francisco Bay, California, United States - C33_3D | ecosystem: Environmental > Aquatic > Marine > Unclassified | place: USA: California... | reverse complement strand
GCGGCCGCCGCCGTCAGCATCCCCGGGTTCTTGATGTCAAAGAGCAGCCGGTCGAGATACGGCAGCTGATTGCCCTGGGGATCGACCGCGTAGTAATACGGATTGCGCACAAAACCCTGCGGAGCGGACGAGCGGTAATCGGCATAAATCCACGGCCACATGCGCGGGTGCTCGGGATTGCGGCGGTTGATCAGCCGGAAATACACCGCATCGGCGCTCGGCAAATTCAACCGCTGCATGATGTCTGCAATCACGGCCGGATCACCAATCTTGGGATGATATTTTTTGAGGTAGTGCTCGGGCCGGAAACTCTCGGGGGAGCTCGCGAGCTTTTCCAAAAAGAGGCTGTAAGGATCCTCAAAGATAAACCGGACGGTGAGGTCATCCACCGCCTCAATCCGGCCAAACTTGCCGGCGTTCAACATGAAGGCGTAGCTCGTCAGTCCATTGCCCGAAGATTGGAAATAAAGCGCCTCATAGTTCCACCAGAAGAGAATGTCCGCCGTGGTGAAGGGAGCGCCGTCCGACCAACGCAGACCTTTCCGCAGGGTGAAAGTCCACACCCGCTGATTAGGCGAGGCGCTCCACGACTTCGCCAAGTGCGGCACAATCGGATAACCATCGGGCGACCACCGCACCAGCGAGGCATAAGACAGGCGGGTCGCAATCACGCCCTCGATATCCTCGGGATTCGTCGCCAGTCGGTGCCACGTGCCACCATAACGGCCGACTGCCTTTTCCATCCCGGCCATCACCACCGGTTCGGGGCCCGTTCGTTCCGCTACCGGCGGCAATACCCCTTGTTGCACCAGATCGGCCAAGATCGGCGCCTCACCGCGAGGCCACCAGTTACCTTTGGATCCTTCCGCGTAATTAACCTCACGCACAATGACCGGCGGATGATCGGGTGTGAGTCGGGGGTTGCGGGCCTGCCGGGCGGCATTCGCGGCATGGTCCGTCGGGCGTTCGACGTGTCGGGTCAGATCAGGTCTGAAAAATTCCGCGGTAAGTCCGACCAGCCCGGTCAAGCCGAAGGCGGCAGCCAAAGTGCCGGCGGCAAATTTAAGGGCAAAACGGGCTTTGCGGAATTTTGGGCGGGGCATTCAGGACAGCGTTACTTGAGTTCTTCAGCCACCACCCGCAAGGCCGCCACCGCACGGGCATCCGGCGTGCATCCCAATCCGGGTGCCGTCGGCAATTTGATCACATCGTCCGTGGGCTTGAGTAGATCCCCGAACAAACTGTCGGCGAGAAATTGTGGGCCGTTGAGCGCACAAGGCCGGGCGATACCACTCCAGGCAAAAAGATGCAGGGCCCCGAGCAGGGAAAAATCCGGGTCGGTCAGACCCGAACCCAATACCGTGAGCCCTTTGGCACGCAATTGATTGACGATCTGCACGGAAGGCCAGAGTCCGGCATTGCGCGCTGGCTTCATCGCGATGCCATCCATCATGTCGAGGGCGATGAATTCCTCGGCCACTTCCGGACCGACAATCCCCTCGTCCATCAGCACCGGCAGCGCACCCTGTTTTTTCAAATCGCGATAACCGCGAATCCGCGTCGGCGCGAGTGGCGACTCCAACACGTCCACGCCGACATCGCGCAGCTTGGGTGCGATTGCCAATGCCTCGACCGGCGTGTAACCGGTATTGGCATCGGCCCAGAGAAATCCATCGGGCGCAAAAGCGCGCACTTTGCGGGCCAGTTCCAAATCATATTCGGCCGACTGTGGTGCACCCACCTTGATGTTGAAGTTGCGGTAGCCGCGGGCGCGGCCCTCCAGCATTTGCTGCTCCGCGTTCTCCAGCTTCGGCGAAGCGACGGTCCAGCTGAGGAGGATTTCTTCCCGGACGCTCGCAGGCTCACCAAAGAGTTGCCACGCCGGCACGCCGCGCTGTTTGCCGACGAGATCGTGACACGCGAGATCGATCGCCGCTTTGCACAAGGGCTGCCCGACCGAGAAGGCGGGTCGAATGGCCGTGTTCATCGCCGCATGCAGCCCCGCAAAATCCGCCGGGTCACGACCGAGCACCACTTCGGCCAGATAAAACTCCAACGTGGTCAGCACGCTCTCGACCGTTTCATAGGTCCAAGTCGGCACCGGCACGGACTGGCCCCAACCCGTCATCCCATTTTCATCGGTCAATCGCACCAAAACTGACGGCCGCCTAATCCGACCATCCGGGCCGGGTTTGAAAAATTTGAATTCGCCGGCAACCGCGTAATCGAAGCGACCTATCTCGACTCTTATGATGCGGCTCATGTTATCCAAATTGGCCACGGAGACGCGAAGACACCGAGTTGCCAATCCCCACTCCGTGTCTTGGTGCCTCCGTGGCTGATATTATTTTGATCAAATCGAATGCGGATTGAGCGCAGGGTTGCGTTGGAAACGTTCGTGGATGGAGCGGAGATAATCGTAGGAGCGCTTGGCCGTCAGATAGGCATCGCCGCCGAGATCATAGGCTTGGGAAACGATCGGGCCGGTGTAACCCTGCTGCCAAAGCAAACCGAGGTTGGCCGCGATATCGATGTTGCCATCGTCGATCGGGCGCGAGCGGAACGGGGTGGCGGGTTCACGCCAGCCGCTGAGCACGGCGTAGTAGCCGAGGGCTTCCATGCCGGGCTGCGCCATGAGTTCGTGGAAATCAGGTTCGCCTTGGTGAAAGAACGCGTGGAAAGCCGCGATGCCGGGCTTGATCGTCTTGGCCTCCGCCTCTTTCAGTGCGCGCAATTGCGCCGCCGAGGTATCGATCATGAACCAGATGTGGTTGTAGAGGTTGGCGCTGAGACCGAGCTGGGTCACGTGCGCGTCGATTTCGCGCAGCATGCGCACGGTGCGCTCCCAGTGCCGCGCCTCGGCCTTGGCGGAACCAGCCTCGCGATAGTCGGGCGTGCCGTTCTTTCCGGGATTGCTCGCGATGGTGTAATTGACGAAGGCCTTGGGACTCATCGCCGCGAGGCGGTCGATCATGCGTTTGGCGCGGGTGAGCTCAGCATCGAATTTGTCGTAGTCGTCATCGTTGATGCCCTTGGAAACGATATACATGCCGGTGGATTTGAGACCGCTGGCTTTGAATGCTGCCGTCGCCTCATCCCACGACTTGTCGTCATCCGGCTCCATCGGGTGGAACTCGTAGCCGTCGTAGCCGATGTCGGCGGCGATGGCCAAGCGCGTGCGGAACGGATAGTGCCGCCGGTGCATGGCGAAGTGGTTGTTAAACAGAATGAGCTGGTTGGGAATGGCCATGACGAAAAATTAAGCGGGAATGGTAACAGCCTGCTTCGTGCGGGCGGATTCAAGCAGAGCGTCAAAGATGCCGTGGATCTTCACGCTGTTCGCCATGGTGCCGGTGGTGGCGCGGTTTTCCTGGATGGCACCGGCGAGATCGAGCAGCGAGTGCATCAGTGTGTCATCCCAGCCCGGAGCGGCCTCGGGCAAGATCGTTTCTTTAATCTCTTCCGCCCCGACATAGGCGTAGTGGTGGAGTTGCTGCTTGTCGCCCATCGGCAGAAAGCAGAGATCGAGGCCGGCCTTGCGACCGCGGACTTCCACGTTGTGGCGGGCGGGTCCGTGTTCGGCGGCGCGGCGCTCCCAGTGAATCGTCAAGCCGTTGTCGCAAATGATCTCGGCCGCAAGTCGACCATCCACATCGAGGCAGGGCGGCACGCGCTCGGCGGTAAGCGGAAAGTAATTGCCCGTGGTGCCGAAGACCACGCGCGGTTGGAAAAGATCACCGAGGATAAAGGCCAGCCAATCGAGATCGTAGGGACCCCAGTCGAAGGAGATGCCGCCGCCGTTCTTGGCGGGCTCGTTGCGCCAGGCCGGAAACTTCGTGCCGACCTTGTAACCACCGGTCACCTGTTCGAAGTGCACGCGGTAAACTTCGCCGAGGTCACCGCCGGCGATCAGATCGCGGGCTTTGCGGGCGGTGCCGGTATTGTGATAGCGTGACGAACAGCAATTGACCTTGAGCTGCGGGAACTCGCGATTCACCGCCATGATATCGAGCACCTCCTGCCGGGTGAGGACGAAAGGCTTCTCGCAGCACACGTGTTTGCCGGCGCGCAGCGCATCGATCGTCATCGGCTTGTGCAGGAACGGCGGCGTGGCGATGTAAACCGCTTGGACCTCCGGGTCGGCCAGCAGCTGGTGGTAGTCGGCGTAGATGTTCGAGGTGCCGGCCGTTGCGGCCAGTTTCTGCGCCGCCTCCGGATTGACGTCGGCCACGGCCACGACTTTGGCCGGGCTGCCGGAATTGAGTTTTGATACGATCAGGTTGGCGATTACGCCCGCGCCGATGACGCCGAAACGAACTGGTTCCATGGGAAAATGTAGAGGGTTAGGGGAATGCCACGGAGTGAGAGCACTTCGCAGCCAACTAGCCTCCTATCGCTAAACATCATCACCCATCCCACGAGCGAAAACTGAACAAATCATACCCGACGATTTTCTACCTGTATATTCACGCAGACTACGACCCGGCTGGAACGGCGGTCGGTAGCCGCAGCGTGGGTTTCCAAACCCAGCGACTTTCAACCAGCACGACCCGGGGATAGGTCGGCAGCCCATGCTGGTTGGTTTGCAGGAGGGAGACGGCAAAATCCACCGCACTGGCCCCGAGCAAGTCGGATTGCTCGTCGATCCCGGCGACCGGACTCGCCTCTCCGTCGCGTGACAACACCGCAAACCCGATATCCTCGGGCACTTTCAGCCCAAGTTTTTTGAGGAGGGACAAGGGGCTGTCGGACGCCGCGAGGATGCAATCCGGCTGATACTGATCCAGCCACTGCGAAAAATTGGTCGGCGGGATCTCGGCGGTAAACAACGGCGGGATTCGCTCCGCCTCCGGCTGACGCATCTGATCCGCAAGATAAGCTCCGAGGGTATTCACATTCGTGCGGACATCCGCCTCGTGATACATCTGCAGCCCGATGCGCCGGTAACCGAGTTGGCGCAGTTCCCGCAGGGCCAGTTTCATCGAATAAGCCTGATTAAACGCCGCGCGATATGTTTTCGGAGTGATGATGGAATAACCGATCGCGACGGTAACGAACTGCTCCCAATCGAGCTCCATAAAATGATCGGGCAGCGGCATCAAGGGGGGCAGGACCAAACCGCGAATACCCCGGGCCTGCAAAAGGGCGGTCAGGCGTTTGCCCGACAATCCGCCGGCCCGCACATCAATCGGCTCCAGTTTAAAACCGAGATCCTTGGCCCGGGCCTCAGCTGCGAAGTGGGTCGCGCGTGATCGATGATTGGTCACATAATCCTTCGGCAAATCATAAGTGTGCAGATAACCAATCAACCCGGCGAAGCGACTTTGCTTCGAATGTCGGTAGGACGACAGGGCCGAGAGCATGGCATCCTGAACATAGCCCAATTTCTGGGCGGCCAACCGGATGGCATTGGCCGTTTCTGGCAAGATGCGTGGATCACCCCGAATGGCCAAGCCCACGGTCGTAAAGTGGTAACCGGTGGCCTTGGCGATATCACGAAGCGTCGGGCGGGCTTGCATGGTGGATGGCGAGACAGAGCAAAGCAGTCTGTGCGTGCAAGCCCGATTCTACGGGTAGAAAGAAGGCGGACGCGGATTTAGCCCCGGCAATTGGGTTATGGCTTGGGCCGGATGAGCAGCTGACCACTTCGGTTCAACGCGGCCTGCGCGGCAGCGGGACCCAGCCTTTGCCGCAAACTATCCCGGTTCGCTACCGACTCGGTATCACCGGAGCGGGCGGCAAGTTCAAACCAAGCCAGTGCCTCAACCGCATCCGCAGGAACGCCCTGACCATTGGCATAATACACGCCCAGTTGATATTGCGCGGCCACGTTCCCCTGCTCTGCCGCCCGGCGAAACCATTGTGCAGATTCAGCCATGTTTGGCGGCACGCCGGCTCTTTGTGCATAGATCACCCCGAGGTTCAGCTGGGCATCCACCCAACCTTGCTCCGCCGCCAACCGGAACCAGTGGATCGCTTGCGACCAATCCGGAGACATCAGACGATCATCGGAATAAAGGGCGCCCAAGTTGAACTGAGCGCTGGCCAAGCCCTGATCCGCCGCCTGTTGAAACCAGCCTCGGGCCGCGGTGAGATCCTGTGGCACGCCCCGACCGGTCAGGTAACAGGAACCCAGATAGTTCTGGGCGGAAGGGTTGCCGTAGTCTGCCTGCACCCGGGCTGCATCGACCGGCGTCGCCACTTGGCCGATCCGTCCTTCAGGATACACGACGGCCATGGGTCCATAATCGTCCAAATATTCCTTGTGCCAGTAATCACCCGTCGCCCGCCAAGTTTTCAGGTCGGTGAATTTGAGCTGATAACGGCGCATGCGAATCAGTTGGGCCGGGCGGTCCGGAAATGGATTCTCCTCAAAGAGCCCCGTAATCCGTGGATCCCGTTCGATGAGTTTAAGCGCGATCAAGGAGAAAGTGGAGGTGCGCTCCGGCAGGGATGCGATCACCTGTGCGGTCGCCTCAAAGCGCAGAAAGCGTGGGGCGATGAAATCGCAGATCTCATCCGTGGCTTGAGGGAAATTGGGATAACGGTAGGCGCGCCACGTCACCCCGCCATCGTTGGAACCGACAAATTCCACCCCATAGCGGTTGGGGGTGAATCCGGCGTAGAGCGTGTAGGCGTTCGCACTACGAAAAATCCGGAAGGACTGGCTCACTGGCCGATTCGTATCATCGGACAAATCGACGGTGCCGAGCGTGATGACGAGAAACACATCATAAATTGCCAAACCAAAATGCGCCCAGAGTGCACCGCGCAAAAGATAGGATTTCCAGCGCGCAATCGCCGGCCGCGTGGTGGCCCGAACCGCATTTGCCAGATAATCGCGCAATCGAGCCGGTCGCAGACGACCAGCCAGATTCTGCAACATCTGGTCATCCAGCAGCACCAAGCCCAGGCCCATGGCCGCAAAATTCAGCCAGCCGAAATTGGCCGTCAGTTGAATTCCCAGTTGAAAAATCGTCCAGACCACCAAGGCGAACCACCGGCCACGACGGCCGGCGAATATCATCAGCACGGGCGCGAGAATTTCGGCCGCAAACGTCAGCGCGATTTCCAACACATGGTAGGTATGCGACATCTGATGGTCGAAGTATCCGAGGATGGTCGGAAACGGCGCCGTCTCATACATGATGTCCATCGCCGTGAGATTCTGCCAATGCACATCGCCGGAGATGATCTTGAAGAGCCCCGACTCAAACATCACGCGGAAGAGCAGCCACCGCACCATGAACAAGGCGATGGGGCGTGGTGGCGCGTGCTGGCCCAATCCGGGCCGCAGACCACCGGGCGCATAGGGAATGCAGAGCAGCGCCACCTCGAGGATCAACTGATCCATCTGCGTCGAGGAGAAGATCGTGAAGACCGTGACGAAGGAGAGAAAGATGATCCAGCAAGCGGTCAGGGCCCAACGCGGAGCGATATTCAGCACCACCGCCACCGCCGCGGCCAGACCGGTCCAACTGAGCAGCGTGAACATCCCCGCCCCGCTGTTGATCCAGAGCAAACTCGGGGCCCGAAAAAACGCCGTGATCGCATCCGGAAATACCGCCCGCAAATGCTGCAGCAACGCGGAGGCGGGCACGATCCCATCGGGACCAATGAGTGCCTGCCCTTCCCGCACGATATTCCAAAAAGCGAAAACATAGACCAACCCGACGGCACGCAGCACCAACCAGCGCGGCCAGAGATGGGTGGCTTCACCACCCAATCCGGCGAACTCCCCCGCCTGCCGCCACAATGCCTGAACAACTCGCCGGGGTGGATTCATAGCCGTTTCATTTGATGACCGGGACATGGTGGGGTGAATCACGCGGGCGTGTTCAACCCCAGCCTAGATAATCGCGAAACGGAAAGTCACGACTTTCGCCAACTGCCCGATGGGTTAATTTTGCAATTCCGGCTGCTCGCCCAAGGGACCATCACTTTCTATGAGCGAGGCAATGGGTTCCGCCGAAGCCACTGTGGCCACGACTTTGAACAAATCCCCGCGGCGGTCCAACCGCGGCGTTACGGTGCCGGCGGTCTGTATCGCTCCCGCGGTATCGATACCGACCTGACTTGGACCCCGAACAGCAACCTCCAGATGGTGTTCAACTACAAACACTCGCTGGAAGCCAACATTGTCTCGGATCCTTCGGTCAACCCGAACACTCCCGGCACGCTGGATTACCAGAAGAAGTTCCTCCGGCCGCTCTCCCAAGCTCCGGAGAATCGCTTCAACTTGGTAAGCAAATACAACTTCGACTCCGGCTCGCTGAAGAATGTCAGCGTCGGTGCGGCGGTGCGTTATAATTCAACTTATTCCATCACCAATGCGGGCACCTATGATCTGTGGGCTCCGGCCGAAACGCTCTTCGATTTCTTTGTGAGCTACCGGACCAAACTCATGGGCATCCCCGCTGAGTTGAAGTTCAACATGAACAACGTCACCGATGAGCGAAACGACTACACGTGGGGTGATGGTCGCACCTACTTCGGCACGGTGAAGTTCAGCTTCTGATTTGGGGTTCTTGGTTTGTCAAAAACCCGGGTGGCTTTTCCACCCGGGTTTTTGTGTCCGGACCAAATGCGGTGCCTTCGCGATCAGTCGCGCGACAAGCGCAGGCTGATAATTTCGTAAGGCTCGTAATTCAGAGTGCGGCCCCGCAGCGGCTGGCTCATCGATTCACCCAGCAGGTTGATTTTTTGGGCACGCCAGCCCGCGGCCAGTTTTAATTTCGTCGAACCGCGCTGGCCGCTCACTTCATGCAGGCGGAGAACCCAACTCTGCTGACCAGCAGAGCGGCCCTCGGGCTTGGCCCAGTGCGGGATGAGGGTTTCGCCCCCCTCCAGACCTTGGAACGCCGCCGCCATCGGTTTGCCGCGATAAGTGACGGGGTGAGTAAACAAGGTTTCCGTCAATACCGCCGGTTGCTCGGCCCGCAGGGCCGTCGCATCGTATGAGCCGATCGCGAGTTCGATCACATGCCGGCCCAGATCGGTGTAGATGGTGGACGGTTTCGGCAAACGGCTGAGATGCACCGGATACGCCTTGGCGTGTTCTTCAAAGCCAACGTGACGCGGTGTGCGCAAAAGCGTAACCCCCAGATTGCCGTCGCGGCAGCTAAGCCCGTATTTCGCCGCGGTGACGACAAACAAACCGGCGCGTTCTCCTTCGTCACTGACCGTGGCCCAACGACTCATCGGCCATTCCCACATTGCCTCGACTTCGCGAGAAGTGGCCAATTGCGGCCGCAACACGCTGCCGAACGGGGTACCACAACGCACTTCGCGGCCGCGATAGTTCGTGGGGAAATGCAGCTTCAACAACGCATCCGGCTCCTGCCAGTCCAGTTCCACAGTCAAGCGCAGCACGCTGCCACCGGGTTCCAACCCATAACGAATCGACGCAGTGCTCGCCGCCCCTATTTTGCGTGTAACCGTGAGACCGGATTTGTCCGCCACGATCTGCGCCGGACCACGCGCCGGTTGGCCCAACGACAACGATGGCCGATCAATATCCCAGGGCCCGAAGTTGGCCGGCTGCTCGGGATACACCACCAATTCACCAGCGCGCGGCGCCAGTTCCACCTTGGCCCCCGCCACGGTCAGCGCCGCCAAGTTGCCGCGCGCATCCAGTCGCGCCTCGACGATTCCATTGCTCACGGTGCGGCCCTGGACGACTACCGCCGTAACCTCTTTCACCACCGCGTCGGCGATGCTTACTCCCGAAAGCGGTGGTAATTCCAACAACTTCCCGCCCACCACGGTGCGTCGTGTGACCGGCAGCGGATTAAAAACACAGCGTTCGCCCTTGGCCGTGGTCAGAGCCTGCGCTGCCTGCGCGCTTTGCTCACGAGTAAGCTTCGCCAATTCAGGCAGCCCTTCAGCGTAGACCTCGGGAATCGAACTGCCCGGAATGTAATCATGGAACTGCGCGAAGACCATGCGCCGCCAGGCGTGGTCGAGGCCGGCATCAGGTTTGCGACCCAAGACCACCAAGGCTGCCTCTCGCAATTGAAGGGCCTGCTCTAATTCGCGGAAGCGTGCCTTGACCGCGCTTTGGGTGGTGAAGGTGCCGCGGTGATATTCGAGATAAATTTCGCCGTCGAGTGCCGGCAGTTTGGCGCTTTTTTCCGCCAGCCGATCGAAGAACGCCTCGGGTTGATCCCACTCGAGTTCGGGCAGTCCGCGCAGGGCGGTGAGCCGCCGGGCGCGTTCGCACATCTCATCGCTGGGACCGCCGCCACCGTCACCCCAGCCGTTCGGCATCAGGGCCTCGTCGTGGATATCACCCTGCTGGTTTTGATTGGCCACGGCACGCAGTTGTTCAACGGACACCGTGTTGTTGAATTGCACGCCTTGAGTCACATGACTGACCACCGCGTGACCGCCGGCGCCGCGCCAGACAAAGCTGGAATGCGGAAACCGATTGACCGTGTTCCAAGTGGTCTTGGTCGTGAAAAAATAATCCACCCCGCTCAGTTTCATCAACTGGGGCAGGCACGCGCTGAAACCGAACAGGTCCGGCAACCACAGGATACGCGAACGGCGACCCGAAAGTTTTTGAAACCCCTCCTGCCCGAGGATGAAGCTGCGGGCGAGCCCTTCGCCACAGGCCACATGCGAATCACTTTCCACATACATGCCACCGGTCGCTTCCCATTGGCCGGAACGCAACCGCGTCCGCACCGCCCGCATCAGTTCGGGTGAACGCCGCGCCACGGCCTCGTAGCTGGCGGGCTGCGAGTAGGCGAAACGAAACTCCGGATAACGCGCCATCAAGCGGTTGGCATTCGCGAAAGTGTGCACCGCCTTGCCTTCGCCAGTTTGTTCGTTCCAGAGCCAGACCAGATCGAGATGCGAATGTCCGGTGAGCGCGGCCCGACTCAAGGGTGCAGCATCGCGGGCCGTTGCATAGACGTTAACCAGTGCCTGGCGCAATGCGCCCACTCCGTCGGTATCAAACGCATCGAGCGCGGTATCGAGCCCGCGCAGCAGTCGGCGGTAAAGCGGCGATACCTCCGTCAAGGGCGGTTGCACGGTCTGACTGAACAGTTCGCGCGGCACGCCGGGAAATTCACGCGCGCGCAGATCGAGCATGTAATCATACAGGCAGTTCAGATCGTGATAAGCGTGCCAAGCCTCGTCATCCCGCTGTAACAATTGCGCCCCACGGAAAACATTACCCTCAGCACCGAGGCCTTTCGCATCCGGATGCCAGATTGCGGCCTGCACACACAGGCTCTCCACCCAGACTTCACGCGTGCCGACGGGCAGTTCACAATACCGATGCGCCACATCGAATCCGAAATACGGCACCCCATTGATATGCAGGGTCGCCTCGCCCTGCTCGTCCCAGTGTAGCCAGCGCGCAGACCCGGCGGGAATTTTTACGCGGCACCACCGTTGATCATACAACTGCCCCCAACTCTCGCCAGCCAGCACCGGTTTACGCGGCAGCTTTTTCGCGAGAGTCAAAGAGATGTGATCGGGTCGCGTGGCGGTGGCCTCCACCCGCACAGGTTGCGGGTTACCCCAAATTATTTCGGCCAGACGGGCTACGCCGCGCTGGGTTCGTAACGGGGTGAGCTGAAGCAGAGGGTTGATCGGCAACATGGGCGACGACTTTCGATTTACTTCATTGGTGCGGCAATCCCGATCTCCAAGACCAACGCGCTTCTCAGCCAACTTCGTGGGATAAAATAATCCCGGCGGATACAACACATACGATGACCCTTCATTAATTACTTATATGAACTGGGCCTGTTAGTCTGACGTAGCACGGGACGTTTTATCGGGTATTTTTAATTGATTTCGTTGTTTATAAATAACTTATACAATTCATTTTCAATCCAGTTTACTTGCACAATAGGACCCTCATTCCTCCGTCTAAATAAATATATGTAGTGCGTGTAACTGATCAGCGTCACTGCGACGTCTCTTACTCCGACCGAGATTCTCATCTCACCCATGTCCGCCATCAAGGCCCCCTCACCTACCGGTAGTGAAGTAAAACCACGTGATATCACGGCGCTTACCCGTGCATGGGTGCAACAGATCGTGATTGCCCAGTGGGGTCGCACTTATGCCGAAGCCTTGAAAGGGGTCTGCACCCAGGCATTCCCCAAGAAGGAAATCGTGCTGTGCTGCACGACCGGCGAGGCCGTGCTCGATACCCTGCGGCAACGGCCCACGGACGTCCTGCTGTTGGCCCTCACCTTTCCGGATATGGATGGGTTGGATCTGCTCCGTTACATCGCCGAGGAAAAACTGGCCACCCGGGTGCTGGTAGCCTCGCACCAAAGCCAGGAACACTCCCTGCAAGCCCTCCGTCAGTCCCGGTTCGATGGATTGATCGACACCCAAGACGAAAGCGCGGATGCGCTGATTCGGGCACTGCACTTGGTGGCGGCGGGGGAGCCCTATATCAGCCCGACCCTCCGGTCCCAGATCATCACTCGCACCCCCACGGGTATTTTGGCCCAGAAACTCACCCCGGCCGAAATCCACGTGCTGGCGGAAATCGGCGACGGTAGTAATAATCAGGAAGCCGCCCTCCGCTTGGGCCTGACCGATTCCACCGTGCAAACCCACCGGCGTAATATTATGCGCAAACTGGGCATCACCAGCAGTGCCAAGCTGGTTTTGGAGGCCGTCCGGCTGGGCATGGTGCGTGTGACCACCAACGGAAACATCATCCGGCCCGGTTTTCATAAATTTACCGCTAAAGTGCTGTCCTAGGGACCGTGGGTCGATCGACCCATGGACCGGGCTACTTTAAATTGGGTAGCCGACGCTGTATCCCTCCAGGGGCAAAGCAGGCATTATGGTCCCGCTTTGCCACCCCCCCTCCACTCTCAGTCTTTCTCTGTGTCCGCGTCGCTGCTCATTTCAGAACGCATCTGCTTGGTTATTGATTTCGCCAACGGATACCACCGGGGGGTGGTTTGTTCCCGGATTGGTCGGCAGCGGACACAGAGATCCCTTTCCCCCTTCAGCGCATAGCGCTGATCCCCCCTCAAACCCTTTGGGCCCGGCTCTCTGCCGGACCAAACAAAAAACACCAAAACCATGAACCAACAAACCAGCTACCTAGCTCCAGCGACCAAGCGATACTTGGCCGCTTGCTTGGCTGCATTGTTTGCCTTGTCCTCCGCCCCAGCTTGGGCGCAGAGCATGTCAGACAACGCAGCTGACGACGAAGAGATCGTGC
>Ga0222714_10004733_pt1 | contig 13214 bp, 11 predicted proteins | sample C33_3DmetaG_FD_165048 | JGI IMG/M metagenome (GOLD analysis project Ga0222714, IMG submission 165048) | Estuarine water microbial communities from San Francisco Bay, California, United States - C33_3D | ecosystem: Environmental > Aquatic > Marine > Unclassified | place: USA: California... | reverse complement strand
GCCCGGGTCGGGACGAATGGGTAGGCCTTCGTAAACAACAGTGGTTGAGCCGTTAATGAGCGGCGCATAGACAATGTAGGAGTGCCCAACAACCCAGCCGATGTCAGATGTGCAGAAAAAGACCTCGCCTGGCTTGCAGTCGTAGATATGACGCATAGAGGCAGCTAGGGCCACGGCATAGCCACCTGTGTCACGCTGCACGCCTTTGGGCTTACCCGTGGTGCCCGAGGTGTAGAGGATGTAGCTTGGGTCGGTGGCAAGCATGGACTCGCAGGGCACTTCAACGGCCTTGTGCTTCTCGCGCAGGCTTGCATAGTCTTGATCGCGACCGGCCTTAAGACTGAAGGGTACGAGGCCCCGGTTCACCATCAGAACGTTCTCGGGAGGCGTCTGAGCAAGATCGCAGGCGGCATCGACCAGGTTCTTGTAGGGCACCTCTTTACCGCCTCGCATACCCGCGTCCGACGAAATCATAAGTTTGGGACGGGCATCGTCGATACGTGCGGCAAGCGAGGGGGCCGCAAACCCGCCAAAAACAACGGAGTGAATGGCACCAATACGGGCGCAGGCAAGCATGGCAAAGATGGACTCTGCAATCATAGGCATGTAGATGAGCACCCTGTCACCCTTGCGTACACCAAGCGATTTGATAATCGCTGCCATCGCCTGGACTTCATAATGAAGCTGGTTGTAGCTAAGTTCTCGCGTCTCGTTCGTCTCGGTAGACAGGTAGATAAGAGCCAGCTGACTGCCGCGTGTCTGAAGGTGGCGGTCGACGGCATTGAAACAAAGATTGGTCTCACCTCCTTCATACCAGTGTGTAAAAGGTGGGTTGTCGTAAGAAAGAACCCGTTGGGCGGGTTTAAACCAATCGATAAGATGGGCCTGCTCAGACCAGAAGGCCTCGCGCTCAGCAAGTGAGCGATGGTGCAGACTGGCGGTTTTTGTTTTGTTGTAAGCCGTGACCATAGGTTTCTCCTCCACCCTCAGACTAGTGATTACAGCGGGCTGCCGCAGGGGTAGTTAGCGTCAGCCCGATTTTGGGACTGCCTTAGGGCACAGTGACCCAGCCCTCCATAATGCGTCTCGCCGACCGGCTCATAAGAGCCTTGGTCACCTGCCACTGCCCATTCGTTTCGGTGGCCTCAGCGCCAACGCGCAGCGTTCCCGATGGATGCCCAAACCGAACTGCCTGTCGTGGCCCACCGCCTGCTGCTTCATTCACCAGTGTTCCTGGAATAGATGCCGCCACGCCAATGGCAACGGCCGCTGTACCCATCATGGCGTGGTGAAGCTTTCCCATGGACACGGCGCGCACCAAAAGATCAATAGACTGTGCGTCGATTAATCGACCGCTTGAGGCGGTGTAGCTTTGAGGTGCCGCCACAAAAGCAATTTTTGGAGTGTGCTGCCTTTGAGCCGCCTCATCGAGGTTTTGAATGAGACCCATCTGCAAGGCCCCGTAGGCCCGCAGTTTCTCAAGCCGGGCGAGCCGGTCGGGCTGACCGTTAATATCTTCCTGAAGCTCGGTTCCAGTAAAACCTAGGTCGTGGGCACGCAGAAAAATGGTGGGGATGCCAGCGTTAATGAAGGTGACCGCGAGCTCGGGCTCACCGGGAAGCCTAAGTGTGTCAATGAGTTTTCCCGTGGGAAATAGGGCGCCTGCGGATTGCTCGTCGGACTCTGCAGCGGGGTCTAGAAATTCAAGCTGAACTTCGGCGGCAGCAAAGGTGACACCATCAAGTTCAAAGTCGCCGAGCTCTTGAACCTCGCCCTCGCAGATGGGAACCTTACTGATGATGGTTTTACCAATATTGGCCTGCCATATGCGAACCGTGGCAGAGCCATTTTTTGGAATACGGGCGGGATCCACAAGGCCATTACGAACCGCAAAGGGTCCTACGGCTGCCGATAGGTTGCCGCAGTTTCCAGACCAGTCGATAAAAGGCTTGTCGATGGAGACTTGTCCAAACAGGTAGTCCACATCGTGGTCAGCCCGCTTGCTTTTCGAAAGAATGACGGTTTTGCTCGTGCTTGAGGTTGCCGCGCCCATGCCGTCAATTTGTTTGCCATAGGGGTCTGGGCTTCCAATGACTCGCAACAAAAGGGCATCTCGCGGAGGGCCTGGCTCCTGAGCCTCGGTGGGTAGGTCTTGCAAGAGAAAGAAGACCCCCTTGCTTGTGCCGCCTCGCATGTAGGTGGCTGGAATTCTTCGCTGCATTTTGCCTGGGCTTGAAGTCATGGTGGGTGCCTCTAAGAGTGGTCTGAGCTTAGGGGGGGACGACCGCTAAGAATCAGGCGGCCGCACGTTCTTGAAGAAAATCTTGTGCAAAACGTTGAAGAACGCCACCCGCCTCGTAGATAGAGACCTCCTCTGCGGTGTCGAGCCGGCAGCGTGCCTCAATGCTGTCTTTACGACCATCACGGCGGTTCACGATTACCTTCAGCATGGCCTGGGGTTGACGCTCGCCAACGACATCAAAGGTCTCGGTGCCATCAAGACCAAGGCTTAGCCTGCTCTCGCCAGCCGTGAACTCAAGAGGGAGAACACCCATACCGACCAGGTTAGTGCGGTGAATGCGCTCGAAGCCTTCTGCAAGAATGACTTCAACCCCGGCAAGCCGAACGCCCTTGGCTGCCCAGTCGCGCGAGGAGCCTTGGCCATAGTCGGCGCCTGCAACAATAAGTAAAGGCTGCTCACGGCGCATGTAGGTTTCAATGGCCTCCCACATGCGCATGACCTTACCTTCAGGCTCTACCTTTGCAAGCGAGCCTTGCCTGGGCTTTCCGCCTTCAAGAACCATTTCGTTGATGAGTTTCGGGTTCGCAAAGGTTGCACGCTGGGCAGTTAGGTGATCACCCCGGTGGGTGGCGTAGGAATTGAAATCGTCCTCAGGAAGCCCCATTTTTGCAAGGTACTCTCCCGCAGCGCTGTCAAGCAAAATGGCGTTCGATGGCGAAAGATGATCGGTTGTGATGTTGTCCCCAAGAATGGCCAGTGGCCGCATACCGGTAAGCCTTCGTGGCTTTGCCAGGGCACCTTCCCAGTAAGGAGGACGACGTATGTAGGTACTTTGTGCACGCCACTCGTAAAGCGGTTTAACTGACTCGTTGGTCTTTTCGCGTGGCTTGAACATCAGGTCGTAGACCTTACGAAACTGTTCGGGCCGAACGCAGGCCTTCACCATGGCATCAATGTCGTCGTCCGAGGGCCATAGGTCTGCGAGCCGAATGGGTTGACCCTTGTCATCAAGGCCAAAGCTGTCTTTCTCGATGTCAAAGCGAATAGTTCCCGCAAGGGCATAGGCGACAACTAAGGGCGGCGAGGCCAGAAAGGCCTGCTTGGCATAAGGATGAATACGGCCATCGAAGTTACGGTTACCTGAGAGCACGGCTGTGGCGTAAAGATCGCGTTCAATGACTTCATTCTGAATGCTGGGGTCGAGGGCGCCGCTCATACCATTGCAGGTGGTGCAGGCAAAGCCAACCACACCGAAGCCAAGCCTCTCAAGTTCAGAAAGAAGACCCGCCTCTTCAAGGTAAAGGGCCACTGTTTTTGAGCCAGGCGCAAGCGAGGTCTTTACCCAGGGCTGTCGTTTAAGGCCAAGCTGGTTTGCCTTGCGGGCTAGCAGGCCGGCGGCAACCATATGCCTTGGATTGTTGGTGTTTGTGCAGCTGGTAATGGCCGCAATAATGACGGCGCCATCGGGCATGCTGGCTTGCGCAGAAGGTGTCGCCTGAGCAAGCCGCGCTGAGGCCAGGCCTGCAGCGGCCGTTGAGGGGCTTGCACTGGTGATGCCCCGCGCGGCAAGGTCACGCGTAGCAAGCCGTCGATGAGGGTTGGAGGGGCCTGCCATGTTGCGCACAACGCTTGATAAATCGAATGAAAGCCTGCGCTCGTAGACCACCTTGTTCAGGTCGTCTGCCCAGAGCCCGGTTGTCTTTGCATAGTTTTCGACCAGCTGAATCTGGCTCTCTTCGCGTCCGGTGAGTCGCAGGTAATCGAGGGTCCTTGAGTCGATGGCAAACATGGCGGCCGTGGCACCGTATTCAGGAGCCATATTGCTAATGGTTGCGCGGTCACTTAGCGAGAGGCTTGCAGCGCCCTCTCCGAAAAACTCGAGGTAGGCCGAGACCACCTTGGACTGGCGCAGAAACTCGGTAAGAGCAAGCACCATGTCGGTTGCCAGAATACCCGGAGCAGCTTTTCCTGTGAGCTCAACACCTACGATGTCAGGCAGGCGCATGTAAGAGGCTCGACCAAGCATGACACTTTCGGCCTCAAGCCCGCCAACACCAATGGCAATTACACCGAGTGCATCCACCATGGGAGTGTGGCTGTCGGTGCCCACCAGCGTGTCGGGGTAGGCTACGCCGTGTTCGACCTGAATGACGGGGGACATCCGCTCGAGGTTGATCTGGTGAAGAATGCCATTTCCTGGTGGGATGACATTAATATTCTTAAAGGCCTTTCGCGTCCATTCAATAAAGTGGAAACGATCTTCGTTGCGCCGCTCCTCAATGGCGCGATTCTTTTCGAAGGCCTCGGGATCCGAGCCCGCATGCTCCACCGCAAGCGAATGGTCGACAACGAGTTGGGTAGGTACCACCGGGTTGACAAGCGATGGGTCACCGCCTTGGGCCGCGATGGCGTCACGAAGCCCAGCTAGGTCGACAAGTGCGGTCTGCCCAAGAATGTCGTGGCAGACCACCCGAGCGGGAAACCATGGAAAGTCCGTGTCGCGTCGGCGCTCAATGAGTTGCAGGAGACTCTGCCGAAGGGCCTCGGGCGGGCAACGACGCACAAGGTTCTCAGCTAGGACACGAGATGTATAAGGTAGGCTGTCGTAACTTCCGGGGGTGATGGCTTCAATAGCCTCACGTGCATCGAAGAACTGCAGGCTTGTGCCTTGCAGGGGTTTACGGTGTGCTTGGTTCATGGCTTATTGACGATCCTGAATTTTTACAAAGGCGCGGTCCTCGGGGCCGGTGTAGTTGGCGCTAGGCCGAATAATCTTTCCATCAATGCGTTGCTCAATAATGTGAGCACTCCATCCACTGGTTCGTGAGATAACAAAAATGGGGGTAAAAAGGGCGGTTGGAATACGCATCCTGTGGTAGCTAACCGCACTAAACCAGTCGAGGTTAGGGAACATTTTTTTAATGTCCCACATCACCGATTCAAGGCGTTCGGCAATCGAGAACATCTTCATGTCTTTCGCCGAGGCCGAGAGCGATCGGGCGACTTCTTTGATGACCTTATTGCGCGGATCGCTCACGGTGTAGACCGGGTGCCCAAAGCCAATAACAACCTCTTTGTTCTCAACCCTTCGTCGGATATCGGCCTCGGCCTCCTCAGCACTGTCGTAACGCTTTTGAACCTCGAAGGCCATTTCGTTCGCACCACCATGCTTCGGCCCCCGAAGTGCGCCAATCGCGCCTGCGATTGCCGAGTGAAAGTCGGCGCCTGTGCCTGCAATGACTCGGGCTGCAAAGGTGGATGCATTGAACTCGTGCTCAGCGTAAAGGTTGAGCGAGACATGCATGGCCTTGACCCATTCTGGCGGCGGGCTCTTTCCATGGAGGAGATGCAAAAAATGGCCTCCTATGGAGTCGTCATCGGTCTCAACGTCGATACACTTACCGTTATGACTGTAGTGGTACCAATAAAGAAGCATGCTGCCGAGGCTTGCCATAAGTCGGTCTGCAATGTCACGCGCACCGGGAGCATTGTGATCGTCTTTTTCGGGAAGGCTGCATCCCAGTGCTGAGACCCCTGTTCGCATGACGTCCATAGGGTGGGAGGATGCTGGAAGCGCTTCAAGTACCGACTTCACCGACTCGGGGACACCACGCAAGGCCTGAAGCTTGGCCTTGTAGCCTGCAAGCTCGGCCTGAGTGGGCAGCTTGCCATGGACGAGCAAATAGGCTACTTCTTCAAACTCGCAAGTATCCGCAAGCTCAAGAATGTCATAACCTCGGTAGGCTAGGTCGTTTCCCGTGCGGCCAACCGTGCACAAGGCTGTATTGCCAGCTTCAATGCCCGAGAGGGCCACCGATTTCTTAGGCTTGGGCTTGGTGATGCTTTCAACAATAGTGGGGGACATGGCGTCGGGCTCCTTTCATTTTCAGCTAGGGTTCAGAGGGTGCTTGTCGCCTTCTAAGCCTGTTGCTTAAAGAGGGCGTTAAGCCTGTTTTCGTAGTCCCAGTAATTAATGGAGTCGTAGAGTTCTTTACGTGTCTGCATAATGCCCACCACACTCTGTTGCGTACCCTCTTGACGGACCGCATTGTAGACGGACTCGGCAGCTTTGTTCATGGCACGAAAGGCCGATAAGGGGTAAAGAACCATGGAAACGTCGGCTGTTCGAAGCTCATTGACGGTGTATAGGGGCGTGTCACCGAACTCCGTAATATTGGCAAGAACAGGCACCTTCACCGCGGCTGCAAACTCTTTGTACATTGAGAGTTCTGTCATGGCCTCAGGAAAGATCGCATCGGCACCGGCTTCAACACAGCGACAGGCACGGTCAATGGCGGCCTGCAGGCCTTCTACTGCCAGGGCATCTGTGCGCGCCATAATCAAAAATTCGGGGTCTTGCCTTGCATCGACAGAGGCCTTCACTCGGTCAGCCATTTCCTGGGCGGACACAATGGCCTTACCCGGACGATGGCCGCAGCGCTTTGCTCCGACCTGATCTTCAATGTGCATACCCGCTGCACCAGCCTTCACCAGGGAGCGTACGGTACGGCTGATATTGAAAGCCGATGCTCCAAAGCCCGTGTCGACATCAACCAACAGAGGCAAGTCACAGACATCGGTGATACGTCGAACATCAATAAGAACATCTTCAAGCCCGCTAATGCCGAGGTCGGGAAGGCCCAGCGAGCCTGCAGCAACACCACCGCCTGAGAGGTAGATTGCCCGAAAGCCAGCGCGCTTTGCAAGAAGCGCATGGTTGGCGTTAATGGCACCAATAATTTGCAAAGGCTGCTCTTCCTGAAGGGCTTGACGCATGCGCCCGCCCGCGGAGTTCTGCTTATCTGACATATCCGACCCTTTAATTAAGTTATTAACCCCTAAGGGGCCTTATTTTAATTTTTATTGACACTACTCTAAAACACTGCCGGCTTTCTAAAAAATTCCCCAGGTCCCTTGTCGGTTTAGCCTGCTTGTCGTTTCAGGCATTCCAGGTAGCACTGGACATCGGGAGGCGCAGACTGCCGCTGGGCGTTATAAAGCATCTCGCCCAGGCATTGCATTGCATGATGCATAGCCTCGTGCACGTCAGCCGCCTGTTCAATCAGCCTGTTTAAGGCGTCCCGAACGCCAGGGGGCTGGTCGATGGACATCTGCTCTTGCAGGGCAAGGTGCATTGATAAATGAAGAAAGGGGTTCGTCTGCCCGTCTTCAACCGAAAAGTCTTTGGTCATTGCCCTGTCCTCATCTGCAAAAAGGCCGTGGTACTCGGGGTGAAGCAGTATCCATTCCTGGGCCATAAGTTCCATGGGGCTCATGGGTACCTGGTCTTGCGTCTTTCGCCAGACATCTAGAAAAAATCGACGTACCTGGTCGCGACTGGGATCAAACAGCATGCTGCGTTCCTGCCAGAGGTGTTTTTGGCTTGAAGTCGCAGAGGTCGTGCAGGGAGCATTGAAAACATTCCGGCCGTCTTGCCTTGCAGACATAGCGCCCGTGCAGAATTAGCCAGTGGTGCGCATTGCGCCGAAACTCGGCAGGTACATTTTTAAGAAGACGTTTTTCAACCTCTAAAACGGTCTTCCCCTTGGCCAGTCCGGTACGGTTTGAGACTCGAAAAATATGTGTGTCGACGGCGATCGTCTCCCAGCCAAAAGCGGTGTTCAGCACGACATTTGCGGTCTTGCGCCCGACGCCGGGCAGGCTTTCCAGAGCCTCACGATCTTCAGGCACTTGGCTACCGTACTGGTCGATGAGAATTTGGCAGGTCTGCCTAAGATGGCGGGCCTTCGTCTGGTAAAGCCCAATGGTCCGTATGCAGGCAATAAGCCGCTTCTCTCCAAGGCCTAGGATGGCCTTGGGGGTGTTAGCCAGTGCAAAGAGTTTGGAGGTTGCGGCGTTTACAGAGATATCGGTGGCCTGCGCCGAAAGCAGCACAGCCGTTAGCAGTTCAAAGGGCGAGGAAAAGTTAAGCTCGGTGGTGGGGTTGGGGTTGGCCTGGGCAAGCCGCTCGAACATCAGTTGCCGCGTTCCCGAGTTCATCTGGGCTTTGGCTTCAATTGGACAGGCTCTTGACGCGCCTTTGCACGCGCAAGTGCGTTATTCAGCAGGCTTTCTTTATTGACGGGTAGTTGTTGTCGCATCTTTGTGCCTGGCACACGGACGGCTTCTTTCAGGCGTTGTTCACGCCGTTCGAAATGCCTTCGCGCTTGCGCTGCCCTGTGATCTGTCCAGGTTATTTGAGACTCAGGCGAGACCATCTGGATACAGTCCACTGGGCAGCTTGGTAGGCAGAGTTCGCAGCCTGTACAGTCGCTCCCAATGACAGCGTGCATGAACTTGAAGGCACCTGCAATGGCATCGACTGGGCAGGCCTCTAGGCAGAGTGCGCAACCGATGCAGCGCTGAGCATCAATGAACGCAAGCTGCAACGGCTCCTCCTTCCCGCATGATTCGTCAAGTGCAAGAACGGGCCGACCGGTTACCTGGGCTAGCTTTTCGATGCCGCTATTACCTCCGGGCGGACACCGATTTATCGCCTCGTTCTCTAAGGCTATGGCCTGTGCGTAGGGCAGGCAGGCCTTATAGCCGCAGCGCTGGCACTGGGTCTGTGGTAGCAGCTTGTTTATAGACTCAATTAGGCTTTGCTTCGCTGCCGACATACTTTTTAATGAACTGGGAGATACGTGGCGCCACAGCACTGCGCCATCGGCGGCCACTAAAAATACCGTAGTGCCCCGCACCGGGAACTTCAAAGTCTTGTCGCTTTGACTCAGGAATACTGGAGCAAAGCTTGTGAGCTGCTCGGGTCTGGCCTGGTCCTGAGATATCGTCAAGTTCGCCCTCAATGGTAAATAGTGCGGTCTTTTTTATATCCTGAGGACGTACAAGCTGACCACCAACCTCCCATCTCCCGAGAGGCAGCGCATGCTCTTGAAAAATGATTCGGATGGTGTCGAGGTAAAACTCGCCCGCCAGGTCGAGCACAGCGTTGTATTCGTCGTAAAAACGACGGTGAGCCTCGGCACCCTGGTCATCACCGGCCATAAGATGCTGGAAATAATCGTAGTGTGAGCTTGCATGACGCCCTGGGTTCATGGCGACGAAGCCTGCGTACTGGAGAAAACCTGGGTACACGCGGCGAAGGTAGCCCGGATAGCGCTGGGGAACCGAATAAATCATGTTGCGTTCAAACCAGCTCATCAGGTGGTCTTTGGCCAGGTCGTTGACCGAGGTTGGACCTTCCCGGGTATCGATAGGCCCGCCCATCATGACCATGGCCTTAGGCTGGCAGGGGTCACCCTGACTCGCCAGTAACGCGACCGCACCAAGAACGGGCACTGTGGGCTGGCAGACAGAGATGACGGCGGTCTGGGGACCTAAAAACCTTAGGAAATCTTGAATGTAGAAAACGTAGTCGTCCAGGTGAAAGGGACCATCGACCAAGGGCACCATGCGCGCGTCAACCCAGTCGGTAATGTAGACGTCATGCTCGTCAAGCAGCGCAAGGACTGTGTCGCGCAGCAGAGTGGCATGGTGTCCGGACATGGGGGCAACCAGCAGAACCTGCGGCCCTGGGTCTGCCATGGGCATTAACTTACTGCCTGCCTTTTCCGATTTCTCAAGATACTTGCGGAAACGCAACAACTGGCAGAAGGGCTTTGACTCAAGCTGCTCTACTTCCACATGAGCGTGCCCCCAGGGCGTTTCGACTGAGTCGATATCCCAGGCGGGTTTCTCATAGGTCTTACCAATGCGGTGGGTGAGATCAAGTGCTGCGGCCACCCGCCGTGACATGGGCGTGTAGCTAAGTGGGCTGTAGGGGTTGGTGTAGAGCTGCGAGGTGGCCTCGGCCCAACCGGAGATTGGCCTTAGGAAGGCGCGTTGAAGTTCGTGTAGCTGATAAAGCACGTGACTCCCTTTATAGTTTCCTTACCTTAACAGACTCGTCCGTCTACCAGTAGTTCTCTGTGGCGATCTCACCAGGCCTACTTGACCGCGCGGAGACGAAACCCCGGTCTTTAAGCGCCGTGCGGGTTTCTTGCACCATCTCTGGATTGCCACAAAGCATGAACTTAGAGCGCTCTTTTGACAAGGGAATACTGCTTTTTTGTTCAAGCTCCCCAGTTTGAATAAGCTGGGGGATCCGCGCGCGGAGGTAGCAGCTTGGTTGGCGGGTAATTGTGGGCAGGTAGACGAGCTTGTGGGCACTTTCTTTAAAAAGTTCGTTTTCAGCCAGACCCTCAATTTGCTGCTGATAGGCCAACTCGTTTTGAAAGCGCACGCTGTGGACAAGAACAATGCGATCGAAGGTGTCCCAAGTGAGGGGATCGGCAAGGAGCGACAAAAAGGGGGCAAGGCCTGTTCCCGATGCCAATAAGAAGAGGTCTCCCTGCAAGGCAAAGCGCTCAAGCGTGAGAAACCCGTGGTTTTGACGCTCCATGAAGACTGTACTGCCCGGCTGAAGGTCTTTGAGGCGGCTTGTGAAGGCGCCGTCGGGTACGACAATCGAGTAGTACTCAAGGAAATCGTCGTAGGGCCCAGAGACGATGGAGTAGGCTCGCCAGATTGAAGGCGGTAGGTCTTCGGCCGTGGGAAGGCCAAGCCTTGCGAACTGGCCCGCTTGAAACCGGAACCAGGCGGGACGTTCGGTACGGAAGGAAAAAAGATGGTCGGCCCAGCGCCAGACTTTGGTAACTCGAACAGCGCTGTATTTTTCTTTATCGCTCAAGAAACTGACGCTTCTCTTTCACCTTAGCCCATTCGTCAGCGTCCTCGGGATGGGGCTCGAGCCGGGTAATACTGGGCCACAATGCTGAGAGCTCGGCATTCAGGGCAGTAAAGGCCTTTTGATCGTCGGGTACGTCTTCTTCGGCGAAGATGGCATTGACTGGGCACTCGGGAATGCAGACCGCACAATCAATGCATTCGTCGGGGTCAATGACAAGAAAATTGGGCCCCTTACGGAAACAGTCAACGGGGCAGACATCGACGCAGTCGGTGTAGCGGCATCGAATACAGGACTCTGTAACAACGTGGGTCATAGTAATTGGCGGTAGAAAAAGTGGGTGAAGAGACCTACTCGGGCATTAGAAAATTTACAAAATTCATGACACTATGAAAAAAGTGTAACGCCAAACGGCATGTGTTTTTTTAGATCCCTTCAGAGTAGACGTGATTCAGCAGTCGCTTGTCTGATGTAAACCCGGTCTAGGTCATGGACAATTACAAGAGTCGAGAGAAAATCCTTTCCCGCATCCGTGCCTCCCAGGGGCACTCCAGCGGCAGCCGTCAAAGAGAAGTCGGGGCGGCGCAAGCCTATCTGGCCTACCATCCCGTTGGCCCGCAGCCGGTGGTCGATGGTGACCTAGCGGCCCGGTTTGAGTCCCAGTCGCGCCGGCTTTCGGCATCCGTGGCCCGGCTTGACTCCATCGCCTCAGTACCCACGGAGGTGGCTCGGTACCTGCGGTCCGAGGGCCTTGCCTCCCGAGCAATCTGCTGGGACGAGTTCCAGGGCCTGGACTGGAAATCGCAGGGGCTCGATGTCGAGGCCCGGCCCCCTGTGCGGGATGAGCCCGAACCCGACCTGGTGGGTATCACCGGTTGCTTTGCGGCAATCGCCGAGACGGGCACGCTGGCTATGGTTTCTGGTGCTTCAACCCCCGCATCCATGACCTTACTGCCCGAAACTCACATTGCGCTTGTTCCTGCCTCCCGCATCGTTCCTTATATGGAGACGGTTTTTGGGATGCTGCGTAAAGAACTCGATCGTCTACCTCGGGCGCTGAACTTCATTTCAGGCCCTTCAAGAACGGCTGATATCGAACAGACGCTTGTCCTTGGAGCCCATGGGCCTTATAGGGTGCATATTATTATTTTGGAGAGTGACTAATGCCCTTGCCTAAGTTATTAATCACGCGGCGTGTCTACGACTCGGTGTTCGACAGCCTCTCGGGTGTATTCGATATTCAGCACAACCAAGACAAAGACGAACCCTTAAGCAAGTCTGACCTCCTGCGAAAACTCGCAGACAAAGACTATCTGCTCTCCACAGTGGTCGATCGAATCGATGAGGAGGTTCTTGCGGCTGCACCTGGCCTTAAATGCATTGCCTCGGGCGCTGTGGGCACGAACAACATTGACCTCAAAGCCTGCGCTGACCGCGGTATTGCGGTCACCAACACGCCCGATGTCTTAACCGAAACCACAGCAGACTTCGCCTGGGCATTACTTATGGCCACGGCTCGAAGGCTGACCGAGGCCGAGCAGTACCTTCGCCAGGGCCAATGGAAGGGCTGGTCCTTTGATCAACTCAGTGGGGTCGATGTCTACGGCTCCACCTTGGGTATCTTAGGAATGGGCCGAATTGGCTCAGCCATTGCGCGCAGGGCCCAGGGCTTTGGCATGACGGTCCTCTACCACAACCGCCGCCCGGCCAACGATGAGGCCAGCGCACGTTACGTGGAGAAGGATGCCCTTTTTAAAGAGTCTGACTTTGTTGTGCTTGTAGTGCCCTATTCGCCTCAGACCCATCACATTGTGGCGGCTAAAGAGTTGGCGCTCATGAAAACCTCTGCCTGCCTTGTCAACATTGCCCGAGGGGGTGTGGTGGACGACAAGGCTCTGGTGCATGCCCTTGAAACCGGGACAATTCGAGCCGCGGGCCTTGATGTTTTTGAGGGTGAGCCTGCCCTTGATCCTGGTTTTCTTCCGCTAAGCAATGTCGTGCTCACACCCCATATTGCCAGTTCCACCCGGGCAACCCGTGGGGCCATGATGCAACTCGCGGCCGACAACCTTCTGGCCCATGCACAGGGACGGGCGCTTCTTACCCAGGTTGCCTAGGTTTTACGATATAATTCGCGCTCCTTGCCACACCGGTTGATTTTTTGGCGGCCTAGGCATGCTTGCATTCGTTTGAAGCGTGTCATGGCTCCCCCCGGGTGGCTTTAACCACGAGGCGAAAGGAGTGCGCGTATGCGGCACTACGAAGTTATTTTTATTGTCCATCCCG
>Ga0222714_10004731_pt1 | contig 13219 bp, 12 predicted proteins | sample C33_3DmetaG_FD_165048 | JGI IMG/M metagenome (GOLD analysis project Ga0222714, IMG submission 165048) | Estuarine water microbial communities from San Francisco Bay, California, United States - C33_3D | ecosystem: Environmental > Aquatic > Marine > Unclassified | place: USA: California... | reverse complement strand
ACCAGCTTGGGCGACTTGGCCGCCAGCTTATCGAGCAGTTTCTGGGTTTCATCATGGCTGAGCAATTCGCTGGCGCTGTCGCGCAGCACCTTGTTCAGATGGGTGGCAATCGCGGTGCTCGGATCGACCACGGTGTAGCCGAGCGCCCGGGCCTGATCGCGGGCGCTGGGTTCGATCCAGACCGCTTCCAGACCAAATGCCGGTTCACGGGTGGCTTTGCCTTCAATGCGCCCGTACACCTTGCCAGGATTGATGGCCAGTTCCCGACCGACCTGCACTTCGCCGCGGCCCCTGACCACCCCGTTCAGGACGATGTGATACGCATCCGGCTCCATGTTCAGCGCGTCGCGGATCCGCACGGACTGGACCAGAAAGCCCAGTTCGGCTGACAGCTTCTTGCGAACACCCTTGACGCGCGTCATCAGCTGTCCGCCCGCCTCGGTGTTGACCAGCGGAATCAGCCCATAGCCAATTTCCAGCCCGATCAGGTCGACCTGCTCCACGTCGTCCCAGTCAAGCTCTTTCGGGGGCTGGGCCTGCGGAGATTGTGCCGCTTCAGCGATCTGGCGCGTCTGCGTTTCCTTCTTCATCAGCGCCACGGCAATGCCAGCGGTCGCCAGAGCCAGGGTGAGAAAAACCGCGTGCGGCATACCAGGCACCAGGCCGAGCAGCAACAGGATGCCGGATGCGATGAACAGGGCAGGAATGTTCGAGAGCTGGCTGGTGGCCTGCTCGGTCATGCTCTCGGATGTGGTCACCCGGGTGACGATGATCGCGGTGGCCAGCGATAGGAACAGGCCCGGAATCTGCGCAACCAGGCCATCGCCGATGGTCAGCAGCAGATAGATGCGGGTCACCTCAGCGAACGGCAGGTTGTGCTGACCGATGCCGATCGCCAACCCGCCCACCAGGTTGATGATCAGAATCAGCAGGCCGGCAATCGCGTCACCGCTGACGAACTTGGACGCACCATCCATCGAGCCGAAGAAATCGGACTCTTGCGACAACTCTTCGCGGCGCTTCTTGGCGGTCTCCTGATCGATGACCCCTGCATTCAAATCGGCGTCGATCGACATCTGCTTGCCGGGCATCGCGTCCAGCGTGAAGCGAGCGTTGACCTCCGAGACCCGGCCAGCACCCTTGGTGACCACGATGAAGTTGATGATCATCAGGATCACAAAGATGATGAAGCCGACCAGATAATTCCCGCCGATCACGAATTCACCGAACGAGGCAATCACCTGACCGGCCGCCTCGGGTCCGTTGTGGCCTTCAACCAGAATGACGCGGGTCGAGGCCACGTTCAGGGCGAGTCGCAGCATCGTCGCGAAGAGCAGCACCGACGGAAAGGATGAAAACTCCAGCGGCTTGCGGGTGCCGATCGCGATCATGATGATGATCAACCCGCTCAGGATGTTGAACGTGAACAGCACATCGAGCAGCAGCGCCGGCAGCGGAATCACCAGCATCGCCATGATCAGCAGCACCAGCACTGGGATACCCAGGCCCGCAAATTGGAATTGCGACAAGTTCTGTCGGATCCCCGACAGGCTCAGTGTGCTCATAACGGTTCTATCAGGCGGTCAAGGTTTGGATCAGGGGCATGCCGGGCATTGAAGCAAACAACATGCCAATAAAAACCGACACCTGACTTCAGCGCCATGACAACTTGGCGCAGAACTTGCATAAGCCATGCCATCCGGGTCGAGCGGCAAGCTTTGACCTGCATGCCGGACCGCGGAGCGACAAGCTCGTCAACGGCGCGTGTGACACAAGGCCAGTCATGAACAGCACGAATATCGACATCACGATCAGCACCGGGAGCCGTCAACAGGCGGTTGCCAGTGAGTCCGCTTCGGAAGGCACCACCGCGGGCACTGGAGGTGCATTCGCGCAGCTCTTTGCGCAGGCGCATCGATCCGAAGCCGGCAAGCGATCCGCGACCAGCGCCGACGCCACTACCGAGTCGGACATGTTGTTGCGGCAAGAAATTGCCGCTGACTCCGGCATCGATGGCGCATCGAACCCGCTTGTGGCCCTGACCATTAGCCCGCAGTTGGAAGTGATCACACCAGGCACTTCGGCGCCAGACGCTGGCAGCGTGGAGGCCTTCGCCAGATCGCAGGGACTGGACGAAGACACCGTCAAATGGCTGTTCAACCCGAATGCGGTTAGCGAACCCACGCAGGCATCACTGGTCGGCGCCATGGCGATGATGCCCTCCGGGACGTCAGGGCCGCCAAGCTTCGCCACCGGTGCAACTGCCAATGTGACTGTCGCAAATCCCGGCGCCGCCGCCTTGAGCAATGCGTCGCAGACTGCAGCCTCGCTGGCCAGCAGTTTCGCCGCGTTGTCGTCACGGCAAGCCTCAGGAGCCGAGCAAACGGCTGGCGCTGCAAGCGCAGGAGGCGAGATTTCTGGCTTGCGTAACTCGCTGTTCCCGACGCTGGCCGTACAACCCGGCCAACCAGGATCCGCCGCCGGCAGCGGTTCCGCCATGACAAGCCAGGGTGATCTTGGCACGATGATCGCCAACGACCTCAGGGCGTTGCTGACCGGGGCCCAGTCAGCCCAAGCCGTACAGTCAGCCCAAGCCGTACAGTCAGCCCAAGCCATACAGTCAGCCCAAGCCGTACAGTCAGCCCAAGCCGCCCAGGTGAACCAGGGCATCCAGATCACTCAAATCGCGCAGCCCCCCCTGGCCATCACTACCGAAGCGCCCGGAACGGTTACAAGCACAGCCCCATCCGCAACAGGTGACCAGGCTGCAGGCAAAGCTGTTGCGGCGTTGACCACCGGAATCGGCGCGATGATCGCCAATGGCCTGAGCGCGCTGCAAACAGCGCCCCAAACCACCGCCGCCACACCGGATGGCACGCAGGCCGCCGAGTCGACGACCGCGCCGATCCTGCTGACCCCGGCAATGTCGATGCAAGCCGGACTGTTGCGCATGCCGGGAGCCAAACCCGTCACAACTCCAGCGCCAAACACCGCCCGGTTCGCGGAAGTCCTGATCGAGACTATCGATCTGGAAAGTGAGATCGTCGAGGCATCCAAACCGGGTTCTTTAGCCGAAGGCGCGCCGCGATCGGAATCGGGTAGTTCCACAGCCATGCCGATTGCAACGGAAAGTCTAGCCCGGCGCACGCTCCAGCTGTCGGGCTCAGCCACCACCGTAGCGTCTGCCGCGCTCTCGCCTGACACCTCACAGACCGACAAGATCAGCGAACTTGCCGACCGGCTCGGCCAGGCCATCGGTCAGCGCCTGGTGTCCGCGATGGAACGCGGGCAATGGCAGCTGAAACTGATGCTCAAGCCCGCCCAACTCGGCCATATCGAGGTCGAGATGCGAATGCGCAACGGTGAACTCGACGCCAGCTTCCTGGCCAGCCAGGCGGCTACCCGGGATCTACTCCAAGATGGACTAGCTCGACTAAAATCCACGCTGAATAGTCTTGGCATGGATGTTGCATCCATGCAGGTCGGAGACGGACAAGCTCGTCAGTCTGGCGAAAAACCGACACAGGAAAGACAGGCACAGACTCGCACAAACATGGTCAGCAGGGACAATGACCCGGTCACCACCGGGTCATCCCCTAGCATCCGGAAACAATCCGGGTCGGATGGCCTGGATGTGATGGTGTAAAACCCTCGCGAGTTCGCACTGACAACCCAGAGGAAGCATCATGGCTGATGAAGATGATGAAGTTGAAGGCAAAAAGAAAAAGCCGATCCTGAAAATCCTGCTGATTGTTCTGCTGGTGATTTTGCTGTTGGCCGGCGCGGTCGGCGGCACGCTGTTTGCCACCGGGTTTTTCGACAAGAAAGACACCGAGGCCGCAGAGAACCAGCTCAAGGACCTTGAGAAGGAGAAAGCCAACGAGGCAGCCGGTCTAGGCAAGGACGGCAAGCCCGTGGGGCCTCAGAAGGTCACCAAGACCACGCCGGAGCTCAAGCGGTTCGAAAATCACTACCTCGAACTCGAGCGCGACATGCTCGCCAACCTGACCAACTCACGCAAGGTGATCCAGGTCCAGGTCGCGATCATGACGCACTATGACGACCGGGTATTCAAGAACGTCAAGAAACACGAAGTGGCACTGCGCTCGGCATCGCTCGACGTGATGCGCCAGGTGACCGAAGCCGATCTGGTCAAAAAAGAGTTCCGTAAGGATCTGGCCGAAAAGATCCGCACCGAGATGAACGCGGTCCTCGAAAAATTCGAAGACTTTGGCGGGATCGAGGCGGTCTACTTCACCAGTTTCGTGGTCCAGTAAACATGGCCGAGAACAAGCCACTGCTGTCCGCGGAAGAAATCGAGGCGCTGGCTTCGGGCCTCGAGGACGGCAGCATCGACACAACGTCCGGCTACAACGTGTCGATGCCGGTGCGCAAGCACGACCTGGCCGCTGAGGACAGCAGCCTGGGCGTGAATGTCGCATCGCTGGACATGATCAACGAGCGATTCATCCGGCTCTTCCGGCTGGGAATGCTCGAGGTGCTTCGCACCAGCCCCCGGATAAACCCGACCCGAGCCCAGATTGTTCGCTTCGGCGATTACCTGAAGGGTTTGAGGGCACCGACGTCGGTCAACATCGTACGGATGGCGCCGCTACGGGGCTACGCGATGGTGGTGATCGAGCCGACCGTGGTGTTCAGCTCGCTGGACAGTTTCTTCGGCGGATTCGGCCGTGGCGTGGGGCAATTACCCCCCGGGCGGCTGTTCACCCCAACCGAGACCCGGATCGTCAAGATCATCCTACAGGTGCTGTTTCGCTCCTTCAAGGAAGCCTGGTCACCGGTGACTGCAGTCGACTTCGAGCATGTCAGCTCTGAGATCAACCCGCAGTTTGCCCAGATTGCCGACGAGAACGACCTGGTCGTGCTGAGCCGCTTCGAGTCCGAGGTGACCACGCAGGGAGCCGGCTTCGTTGACATGGTCATCCCGTATGTCTCGCTCAAGCCGGTGCGCGACCTGCTTCGCAGCCGGGTGCAGACCGGCGACGGCAACGAAGAGTCCGACAAGCAATGGCGCTCGCAACTGACGCAGGCTGTCCATGATGCCGAGCTCGACATGCGCGTGGTGCTGGGCAAGTTCGACGTCAGCCTGCAGCAATTGCAGAACATGCAAGTTGGCGATGTCATGTACTTCAAGAAGCCTGACTACGCCCGGGTGCACATCGAAGAGATGCCGATTTACGAGGTTGAAGTTGGCGCGATGGGTGGCCAGGTAGCCATCAAGATCGTCGACGCAATCTCCCCGCAAGAGTCCGAACAGACCTGACCCCGACAGGAACCCCCATGAACACCACGACGACAGACGCGAACGCCGAGACCGGCGACAAGAGCCAGATCCATCCGGACGTGCTGCAAAACATTCCGGTGACCCTCTCGATCGAGGTCGGGCGTGCGGTGATCAAGATTCGAGACCTGATGCGCCTGACCCAGGGCAGCGTGGTCGAACTCGATCGCATCGCTGGCGAACCCCTGGATCTATTAGTCAACAACACCGTGGTCGCCCAAGGCGAGGTGGTACTGGTCAATGAGCGTTACGGCATCCGCCTGACCCGGGTCGTGCCGCCCAACGAGCGGCTCTACAACCTCTAAGACCTGTCGTCGAGACCGCGATGAACTGGACCGCCTGGGACTGGCTGCGCTATGTGCTGAACTTCGCCGTGGTGATCGCGGTGATGGTGGGCTGCCTGTGGCTGCTCAAGCGCATGCAGGGCAAACAGTTTTCGCTGACACGAAAAAACACCAACCGGATGCAGATCGTCGAAACACTGTCCATCGGCCCGCGCCAAAAGCTGATGCTGGTCTCGATTGATGGCCGCGAACTGCTGATCGGCGCGACCGCGCAACAAATCACGACGCTGGGCAATGCCCCCGCGCGCTTCGACGCCCAGGCATGAAGCGCCCCGCACTCAAGACGATTCTCTTCGGCGCCCTGGCTCTGGCGCCCGGTCTGTCATGGGCTGCCGCGCAGCTGCCGGCCGTGATCGCCAACAACACCGCGCGCGGCACGCAGTACAGCCTGTCGCTGGAGCTGTTGCTGTTGATGACGGTGCTGTCGTTGCTGCCGTCGCTGCTGCTGATGATGACCGCCTTCGTGCGCATCGTCATCGTGCTGTCGATTCTGCGCCAGGCACTGGGCACCGGGCAGACGCCCCCCAACACCGTGATCGTGGGCCTGTCGCTGTTCCTGGCGCTGTTTGTGATGTCACCAGTGCTGCAGGAGGTCTACCAGACGGCTCTGCTGCCCTACATGAATCAGGGCATGGCGTTCGACAAGGCGCTGGCCCTTGCCGAGCAGCCGCTGCGTGGCTTCATGTTGCGCCAGACCCGCGAGGACGACATCGCCCTGTTCATGGAAATCGCACGCAATGCGCCGGTTGCCTCGCCCAAGGACATCCCGTTCAGCACGCTGGTGCCAGCGTTCCTGACCTCTGAATTGAAAAGCGCCTTCACGATCGGGTTTCTGATCTACATCCCCTTCGTGGTCATCGACTTGATCGTGGCCAGCGTGTTGATGTCGATGGGCATGATGATGCTCTCGCCAATGATGATCTCGATGCCGTTCAAGTTGATGCTGTTCGTGCTGGTCGACGGCTGGAGCCTGATCATCGGCTCACTCGCCTCCAGTTTCGTGATCCCCTAGACGCCCCCTTTTTCCAGGTAAATACAATGGACACCGCAACCGTCATTGACCTGGGCCGTCATGCCCTGATGACCGCCATCCTGATCTGCGCTCCGCTACTCGGCGTCGCGCTGACGGTCGGTGTGGCCATCGGCGTGATCCAGGCTGCCACCTCGATCAACGAAATGACGTTGAGCTTCATCCCGAAGCTGCTGGCACTCGCCGTCACGATGCTTCTCGTGGGCAGCTGGCAGCTGGTGACGCTGGTGGATTTCACGAGAGCCATCTTCCAGCGCATCCCCGGGATGTTCCTCTGAGACGGCTGGCGATGAACATCCTGGCCGCAGACGTCATCGAAAGGTTCTACACCTTTCTATGGCCGATGCTGCGTATCTCGGCCCTGATGATCACCGCACCAATTTTTTCGCTGAACGCATTCAATCTTCGCCTGCGTATCTTGCTGGCCCTGTGCCTGACCTGGCTGGTGTATCCGCTGCACAGCTGGCCGGCTCTGGACCCGGTCAGTGCGGCCGGTTTGCCGGAATTCTTCAATCAGATCGCGATCGGCGCGACGATGGGCCTGGTGATGCAGATTGCGATGGCCGCGATCGTGGTCGCCGGTCAGAGCATTGCCACCTCGATGGGCTTGTCGATGGCCAACATGCTCGACCCGAATATGGGCAACGTACCGGTGATCTCGCAGTTATTCATCGTGATGGCCAGCCTGATCTTCGTGGGCTTCGGCGGTCACGCGATGCTGCTGGGCATGATCAGCGACTCCTTCGTGGCGATGCCGATCGGAGAACCGGTTCTGCAGCCCGCGCTCTACGACAAGCTGCTGCGCTGGAGCTCGATGGTGTTCCTGGGCGCGGTGCTGATGGCCCTGCCGGTGATGGCCTCGCTGCTGTTCATCAATATCGGCATGGGTGTGGTGACACGCGCCGCTCCGAGCCTGAACATTTTCGCGGTTGGTTTTCCGGCCATGATCATGGCTGGCTTTCTGATCCTGATCATGGCCACCGAGAGCATCGGTGCCCGCATGGAGTGGCTCTGGATGCAGGGCTTTAATGTGATCCGCGACATTACGGGGGCGCCGCATGGCTGAGAACAGCGCCCAGGAAAAAACCGAAGCCCCAACAGCGAGACGGCTTAACAAGGCGATCAAAGACGGTGAAGTCGCCCGGTCGGTTGAACTGCCGGCCGCGGTCGTGGTCATCGGCACACTGCTGCTGCTGCTGCTGACCGGCCCCTGGCTGATCGAGCGGCTCGCCGCCTTGTTTGCCCAGGGCTTTGCGCTCGATCTGCGCTCGCTGCGCCAGCCGGAACTGATGATCAGCGCATTCGGTAACCAGCTGTTAGCGCTCTTTTTGCTCACGGTGCCCTTGCTCGTCTACACGCTGGTGGCCGCGGTGATCTCGTCGGGCATGACCGGCGGGCATCACTTTTCGCTCAAGGCAGTGCAGCCCAAAGCGAGCAAACTCAACCTGATCTCAGGCCTGAAACGCATGTTCGGAGTCCGGGCAGCCGTTGAACTTGGCAAGGCGATCATGAAGTTCGCGCTGGTCGCCACGGTTCTATGGATTTCGATCATGAACCACATGGACACGCTGATGCAGATGGGCCGAATGCACCTGGAGCCTGCTCTGACTGCGGCCGCTGGCATCATTCTGGAGTCGGCCGTCTGGGTGGCCCTGAGCCTGGCCTTTATCGCGATGATCGATGTTCCGTACCAAAAGCATGCGTACATGAAGCGCATGCGCATGACCAAGCAAGAGGTCAAGGACGAGTTCAAGGAAATGGAGGGTCGTCCCGAAGTGAAGGCGCAGATTCGCCGACGTCAGCGCGAAATGGCCAACAACCGGATGATGCAGCGCATCAAGGACGCGGATGTGATCATCACCAATCCGCAGCACTTCGCAGTCGCCCTGGAATACGATCCGTCCAGCGACGGCGCGCCGGTGATGGTGGCCAAGGGCGCCGATCTGATGGCGGCACGAATCCGGGAAGAAGCCGAGACTCACGGCATCCACATCTTCGAAGCGCCACCACTGGCCCGTGCGATCTACTTCACGACCGAACTCGAGCAAGCGGTGCCCGAAGACCTGTACCACGCGGTCGCCCAGGTGATCGCGTATGTGTTCAGCCTGGAAGGCGCAGCCATTCAGGGCCGGGTGCGCCCGCGGCCGCAGGTCAAGGTGCCGCCGAACATGCTGTTCAATGCCGACGGTCGCCCGATGAACCCGGAGGGTGTTAGCGCATGAACACCACCTCGCTAGCCGGCAACTATGCCGACCGCTACTTTTTCCGGACCGCTGACAAGATGCGGCTGGAAGGATGCGTGCATGCTGTCGGCCAGGAAGGGCAGAGCCTGACCTTATGCTGCGACGAAGAGGCGCTGCTGGACCATTATCTGCAGTTGCTGCTCTCAGACCTGCGCGCAGCGGCACCGCAGCACAAGATCGAAGTGTATTTTCCAACCTCTCCGGACAGCCTGATCGCGCGTTTCAACGAGGCCTTGAGTCACCGCAAGGTCGAAGAAGCAGCGCGCGCTCAAGACCCGGGTGGCGCCGGCCAGATCTGGGTGATCCACGACCCAAGCCTGATCGCCGACGCCGAGATGCAGTTGCTTGGTCGACTGATCCAGAGCCTGCCGGGCGCCAATATCCGCTTGATCGTGCTGCAGGCAGGTGCTGCCGCGAAAAATTTCTCGCTGGCCTCCCTGAAACGTCAAATGCTGCGCTGGGATATCGACGTTCCGAGCGCCGAACAGGCGCTTGCAGCCCTGGAATTCAGCGAACGTAGCGGACAGCTGCAGCCCTTGAGGCGATTGCTGATGAAGCTCTGCGCCTTGGATCCAGTGACGGCCGCGGCCGCCAACGAGCTGACGATGACATCGCAGCGAGTGGCAAATCCTGCTCAGGACTCAGTCGAGTCACCGGATCCTGCCAGCACCGAGACGCAGACGGGTAAGCCCCAGCCGCTCGGCGCCGAGGCACCGCACGAACAGGGTGGCAATCGCCGCTCGCAGATGCTGAAACTCGGCGCGCTGCTGGGCTCAGCGCTCGTGATTTCCACCGGCCTGATGATGTGGATGCAGCCCCAGTCGTTTGGCATCGCCGACGGCAAAGCCGGAAGCGCCCAAACCGAAGCGCCTGGCGGCGATGCGGGCACGAGGGTGAAACCGGGTACCCCAAAGCCAGCACCAGCGCCGGTACCGACAACTGAATCTCGGTCGAAAGCGGCGAGTCCGGAACCCTTGAAGCCCACTGTGGAACCCGCCAAACCCGCTGTGGAACCCGCCAAATCCACTGTGGAACCCGCCAAACCCGCTGCCGAACCGCCCAAGCCCATCGCCGAACCGGTCAAACCAGTCACAGAATCTGCGAAGACCGCCCAAGCGTCCGCGCAGATCAGCAACCCCAAAACCACCGAAGTGCGGTCCGCCTCCGAAGCCGCGGCCAAGCCCTCCGTGGCGCCGGCTGCGTCGGCTTCACCGAAGCCGGCTGCCCAGCCTGAATCTGATCTTGCCAAACGACTTGGCGATCCGGCCGCGGCCGCGCAGTGGATGCGCGAACTGGCCCCTGGTTCCTTCGTCATCTGGCACGCGGTCTTTCCTGGCTACGATGCTGCGCTGGCCTATCGCAAGAGCCATCGCGTGCTGGAGCGCAGCGTCATCGTCTCCACTTGGCGCAGTGGTCAGAACGGCCCGTTGTTTGCAGTCATTTCGGCGCCATTTGCTTCGGCCGCTCAGGCCTACGCGGCGCTCAAGTCCGACACCTATCCGCAAGGCAATTGGGTACGCCCCGCGCGGGACGTCCAGGCGGAACTGACCGCGCCGAACGCCGGCGAAAGGAGAAGTTGATGGCCAAATCCAAAGTGGTACGCCAGGAAAAGGCTCATCAGGTCAAGGTTCGGGAGGGCAGCAACATCGCCCAGAGCCGGCCTGCCCCCAAGACCGGTCCCGCCGAGAAAGCTGCGACGAGCCGACCGAAGCCGCAGACTTCTGCGACCTCTGGCGCCCCCCGCCGGGCGCCTGTCCTGACACCTCGACCCACCCCGGTCAGACCGACCCTCGCCTCAAACCCGAAGCCTCCCCAACCGGAGGCCAAGCCCGCTGTCAGACCATCACCAGAGTCCAAAGCTAAGGAGCTTTGGGCGCCCGACGAAACGGTTCTGCAACGACTGACAGATCTGCGAAAACGCAACGCCCAGCTGGCCAAACAGCTCGATCGATTAAGCGCATCGACCTCGCGCAGCGGAGATGACCATGAGTGACAACACCCCGAACACCAAACCAAACGCCGCAGAGCCGAGCGTCGACGGCAACCCGGAGCAAACCGACAGCGTCGAACCGACCAGCACCGAAGCGCAGGCCGATACCAGCGGAACGCCAGAGGCCGTCTTCAAGGCGGCCGATCCTGCGCCGCAGATCCAGGCGGACCCGACCGCCGCTGATGGCGACGAGTCGACATCGCTGGCGCAAACCGCCCCGACCGCGGTCGACCAGCGCGCCTACGAGCAATATCAGGTGCTCGCGACAACCGTGCTGGAATCCGCCGAAAACGCTACCCGCTCGGCTCAGGCGGCAGCCGATGCATCGCGCGATCTGCGCCAGACCAGCAAGACCGTCATGGAACTGGGCCAGGCCAATCACAAGCGCAACCAGATCATGCTGGCGGCGGCGGGCGGTTTCATGCTGCTAAGCCTGATCTTTTTCATGATCATGGGAGTTCGCATGATCAGCCGCATCAACCAACTCGACGCGATGGTCCTGGCTGTAGGCAAGCGCGCGGTGGAACTGAGCGCCAGTCTGGAGTCGCTGAGCAGTGTTCAGCAGTCGATGGAGAATCTCGCGGGCAAGCAAAACGAGCTAAAGAGAGCCCAGGCGGAGTTCGAGTCACGCATCGAAAATTCGCTGAAGCAGTCGGAATCGATCGCACAAAAGGTGCCGCAGGAAACTGCCAAGCAGGTCGCCGCCTCGAGCGGAACGATGCTCAAGCAGGTTCAGGACATCAATCAGCGCCTCTCGTCGCAAACCAGCGCGGTGCAAAAACTCGGCTCTGAGATCAACGCCCTGAAAACCGCGACAGCCAATGTCGACACGCTCAAGCGCGACGTCGAGGCGCTGATCACGCTGCAACGCGAGCGCTACCTCGAAACCGTGCAAAAAACCAATCAGTCGCAGCAGCGCGAACGCGCGGTTCAGTATCCTCGCAGAGACGGCAAACCGCTCGAGGCTACGCCCCGTCAACAATGATTTCGATTCGGCGGTTGCGGCTACGGCCCTCCGCCGAATTGTTGCTCTCCAGTGGCTTGGTGTCGGCGAAACCCGACACACTCATCCGACCAGGTGCCATTCCGCCATTGGAGGCCATGTAATCGGCGACCGCGCCCGCACGGGCACCTGACAGGTCCCAGTTCGAGCGGAAGCGCTCGTTGTAAACCACTGGCACATTGTCAGTGTGCCCTTCGATGAATACCCGTCCCTTGCTGGCGCCGACAGTCTTGGCGACCTGCCCCAGCAGCGTCATGAACTCCGGCTGCAGATCGGCGCTGCCTGATCGGAATGAGCCTTGCTCTGCCAGGCGAATGATGACCTTTGCACCGTCGCGCATGACCTCGGCCTTGCCTGCCTGAATCTCCTTGTCGAGTTCCTTGCGGATGCGCTGTAACTCGGCGTCTGCAGCGGCCTTGTCCACACCCCCACCCGAGCCAGCACCGGCCTTGCCGGGACGCGTGTCGCGAACCTCGATCGAGGCCTGCACCTTGGCCTGGACGTCGGCAACCTTGGCAAAAAACTCGATCTCGCCTTGCGCAACAGTACCCGCCTGCTGGGCTCCCCGAGCGCTGGCACCCGCCGACGCCGAACCCTCGTTGGCCGCACCGCCAGCCGCGGCGCCGGTCGCTGAGGCGCCTGCCGTCTGCGCCCCGGACGATGCGGCGCCACCGGTTTGACCTCCGGACGGACTGGCCCCGCCCTGACGCTGCCCGGCGCTCCCCTGAGCACCACCGGTCGGGGTGGCCGTCATCTCGACCACCACCTTGCCAGCCTCGAGCCTGACCTCGGCTTCGCCTCGGCGAATTTCCTGCGCCAACGCCTCCTTGGTCGCCTCCATCGCCTCGGCGGCCTTCGGCGCGACGTCGGTTTTCAGCTCGACCTCTTCCTTGCGGTCATCGGTCGTTTCCTGGCGAATGGTGGTAATCGGAGTCGGTTGCGCCACCGAGGGAGAAAAATGTTGAGCAATCAGGCTTTGCGCCTTGGGCGCCTCCACCACCGGAATAAGCCGCTGTACCCCAAAGGAGTTCTTCATCGAGCCGTTGATCTGCTTGAACTTTGGTACGTTCATCTCAGCGAACGACAAAATCAGCACGAAGAACGCCATCAGCAGGGTTGCCATATCGGCAAAAGTGGCCATCCAGGCGGGCGCACCCGCCTTACAGGGAGGGCAATCCTCACACTTCGGGCAATCATCCGGCCCGAATGGCTTTTCCGCCTTAGCCGGTGCAACCTCAGCCTCGTCCGGCTTTGGCGCGTCTTTGACTTCCTCGTCAGCCATCTTGATCTCCCGGTTCAGGAGGCCG
>Ga0222714_10004730_pt1 | contig 13220 bp, 11 predicted proteins | sample C33_3DmetaG_FD_165048 | JGI IMG/M metagenome (GOLD analysis project Ga0222714, IMG submission 165048) | Estuarine water microbial communities from San Francisco Bay, California, United States - C33_3D | ecosystem: Environmental > Aquatic > Marine > Unclassified | place: USA: California... | reverse complement strand
AGTTTCTGATTTACCAGACTTCACCGTGATGTGTTCGTGGCAACTTGAGAAACTTAGAGGTCAGGTTGATTTGTTCGTGAACTTCATTTCCTTCCAGGAAATGGAACCCAACGTCGTCATCAACTATCTTAATCAAGTTGATCGCCTCGGTGCAAAGTGGCTGCTTCTGAGAAATATGAGAGAAGGCAAACAAAAGAAAACGTTAAATGCCCCTGGTGTTAAAGATCCGATCGTAAGTGAAGACTACGTTCGGATGCTTCCTCACTACCGGCTTGTGAACCAGAGCGTTCATCCTTTTGGCTACCAAACAGTCGACAGGTTTCATTCTGAAGTGGCACTTTTTGAGAGGTTTACGTGAAAGAAACTACCAAGCCACTTTATAGACCTGAGCTAATACATAAATTCATATGTAAGCGTGATTTTTTAATTTTGATTAAAAAAAATAACTTTGAGGCTCTATGTTACTTTCTATATCATTTCGCCATTCTTTTTGCTCTTGGCGCTTGCCTTTACTTTAGTTTACGAGGCGAAGCTACCTTAATTTCAATTTCAATTTCAATATTTATTTATATTTTTTATTGCGCGGCATTTAACTTTCTGGGTACAACCGGAGCAATGCATGAATTCGCGCATAATACAGTATTCACTAGTAAAAGAGTAAATGAGATATTCTTCAAAATATTTGGAATTTTAACATGGACTAATGCCTCTATGTTTCGAATAACTCATTTTAATCACCATAGAAATTTTCTCTTTGATGGTGATATTGAGGGGAATTTAGGTAATAATGAACGCTTAACTCTTTTGGGAGTGATTGGAAAAGTATTTTTCTCCCCCACGTTCGTAGCTCGACGAATATATTACACAGTATTATCCAGTGGCGGTATTTTCGTTAGCCCAAAGCTAAAGAATTTAATCGGAAAATCTAAAAAGACAGTCCAGATTGATGCGTTATCTATTATCGCCTTCCACACCGTGTTGGTTATACTATCCTTCCTGATCAATAGCTATTACCCAATCATGTTATTGACGGCCCCTTCATTCGTCGCACATTACTTAGCCTACGTTCTAGCATCTTCTCAGCATAATGTGTGCGTTGGAAGTGCAAGGACATACTCTCAATTGTCTGCTTCAGTATCAATTAATCTGCCCATATTTATCAGGGCATTATACTGGAACATGAATTTTCACAGCGAGCACCATTTGGCACCAATGGTTCCTCATTACAACCTTAGCAGGCTTCAAAGTGTCTTAAAAAGAGACCAGAGGGCAAGTAATTTGAATGAGCGCACCTTAATCGAAGAAATAGGAGGGATTTATGTCAAAAATTAAGCATATTAGGCCATCGCATTTACTTACCCTATTTAAAGGCTATGACTTAGATCGCAGTTTTACATCGGAGATTCCAGATGGAGATATTGGTTCGACCACTATGCTTGAAAAAGTATGTTTGGTGGCGATCGGACGGTTAGTCAGGGCTAGGAGTGTTTTTGAATTCGGAACGTTCAAGGGTGAAACGACCAAACTCTTCTTGTCCAATAAAGTCGGAAAGCACGTTTCTAGTCTCGACCTAGATTATTTTAATGGAGATGTCAGTCGCCAGGATTTTGATCTGTCTGATGGTGTTGAGAATGATCTTTTTTTGATGAAATATCGAAGATCAAACGTAGATAATGACATTAAGAAGTTAGCCCAATCTAATGGTGTTTTTGTTGAACTGATTAAAGATAACTCGATGGTTTTTGACATTTCTGATCGCAAAGGTCAGTATGATCTGATATTCATTGACGGCGGACATACATCAGAAATTATCGAAAACGATACTAAACTGGCGTTGACAATGCTCACAAATGATGGTTGTATTGCGTGGCATGATTATGGTTCTCAAGTTCATACCGACGTCACATCATATTTAGATAAACTTTCTTTTGAGCGAGAGTTATGCGCAATCGGAAGCACTAGTCTTGTTTTCTACTCGAAAAATAAAGAATTAATTCAGTTATAAAATTTTTCAAAAGAGTACGCGGTCAATTTCGTTTCTAGAACCATTATGCCAAGATTTAATCTTGCCAGCGTCATTTCCATATTCCAAGTCATGACTCGATGGCTACGCTAAATTAATAGATGTAACTGCTAGATCTTTTAGACCGGGATTCGTATCCATGAAAAAAAAGCCAGCTGCCATTGCAGCGATTCCTGCGCGGGGAGGCAGCAAGCGCATACCAAGAAAAAACCTTTACCCCGTTAACGGCAGGCCGATGCTAGCGTGGGTAATAGAGACCGCAATTGCGGCAGAGGTGTTTGATGACATTGTCGTGTCGTCTGAGGATGATGAAATACTTGAGACTGCGGTTTCTTTTGGAGTAAATGCACACAAGAGGCCGTTACACCTTGCCGACGATAGGACCCATGTAGGGCCTGTTGTTGAAGATTATTTGAAGTCATTAAGTAGTCAGCCAGACTCTGTCTGTCTGCTGTATGCCACAGCTTTGCTCTTGAAACCAGAACAGCTGAAACAAGCATGTGCCTTGTTAAAGAGTGACACTGTCTCTTCAGTTCTTGCCATCGCAGAATTCGAATCGCCCATTCAGCGCGCTTATGAGTTGGGGGAGGATGGTTCCATAAGAATGGCTGACCCCACATTTTTTAATTGGCGCTCACAAGACCTTCCCCCTCGGTACCGAGATGCAGGCTGTTTTTCCTGGTGGAAACTTCACAGGACGCAAGAACAGCGGAGTGTTGGCCTGGTAGTCCCAAGACAATCAGCAGTAGACATTGACTCGCCAGATGATCTTTTTATTGCATCAGCGCTGCACCGAGCAATAAGCTTTAGCGACCACCAGCTTGATGTTAATAACAAGTGTTCTAAGAATTCCGGCTAGAGAAGTTGACCAGTAGGCTCAATGTAAACCTATCACCCGTACCTATTTCACCAAGAGCTAGCTTAAATGACCACTGCCGACATCCAAGAATTAATCGCCCGAGAATTGCATTTCTTCAAGGGTATAAGTCAGAGTCAACAGCCTGTGTCAAAGGCTGACAAAGACCGCTTCAGACTGGAGACGGTAGCTGAGAGACGCGTGCGGCTATCTAATGAACTTTTTATCACCTTCCGTGGCCAGGTTCAGGCGGGACCATTTAAGGGCTTAAAGTTGGATAGCAATCCGTCCTGGGGAACTGCCGATCAAGCATCAAAACTGTTGGGCATCTACGAGCAAGAGGTAATGAATGAAGTTTTCAAAACATCGAGCCTAGCAAAAAGGCATTTTATTGATCTAGGAGCTGCAGACGGCTACTACGCCATAGGGGGTCTCCTGAAAAATCGCTTTGAACTGGCTGACTGCTTCGAGATTAATCCCCTGAGCCAAAAATGCATTCAAAAGAACTCAGAAATCAATAATGTCATGGAGGTTGTCAAGGTTCACGGTGAAGCCACCGAGGAATTTTTCAAGGAAGTCCATTGTCATTCCGGCTGGAAGAACGTTTTTATTTTGTGCGACGTGGAAGGGGCAGAGTTTGATATCTTTACAGCCACCACATTAGAGGCGATAAAAGGCGCAACCATTCTCATTGAGATCCACAACTGGATCGAGGACTTTTGGCCAAAGTATGAAGGCTTACTTCACCGAGCGGCTGTTCACTACAAGATAAGCACTCTGTCTAGGGTCAGTATGCAGCTTCCTGATATCCACGAATTGCGTTCGTGGCACGATGACAATCGAGCGCTCATTCTCTCGGAGGGGCGGCCAAACGTCATGAGATACCTCAAGCTTGAAGCGAAGTAGTTGAATTACCAAATGAGCTCAAAGGCAATCATCCGGTGTGACTATTTCACGGGATCCGGTGTTGGCCACCTGAAAAGGTCTGCAGTTCTTGCGACAGCCCTTCAAAGACGAGGGGTTGAAGTAACTTTGGTTGTAGACAGCAGGCCACTGAATTTTAATTGGGTGCTTAATCTTAATATTGAAGTAGTCTCCTCAATGGTATTTTTTGAAGACGAGGATGCAGAGAGAATCATTGAGTACTCGAAAGCAAACGAAGTTGGGATGGTTGTTGTAGATAGTTATCGCATTACAAACAACTGGGTCCAGAAAGTTAAATCTGCAGGGCTAAGAGTGGTTGCAATTGACGACTTGAGTCGGCTTGAGAGCGCTGACCTTCGTGTGGACTATGCGCCTTTATCGATGCCCCTTCCAAATTGCTCTGAGGAATTACTTGGACCGTCCTACTTTATAACTGATACAAAGCGCAGCACTAGGGGTAAGTCATTAAAGCCGCAGTCAATCATTTTTCATGCAGGCGGAAATGGTGATTTTTCCTCCAACGAGCTAACTATTCAATGCCTTTTACGTGAGGCTAGGCAATGGAACCTACGTGTCACCTGGCTTATTGCAAATCAAGCTTCAAAAGGCTGGTTACAGGAAAAAAACCTGATAGAAGCCTCGGACACACTTCGTGAATGGGAAGTTAATGTATCTATGCACTGGGGTGCTTACGATATTGTCGTAGGACCAGCAAGCACGTCGCTCTATGAAGCCATCATGCAAGGGTCACTTCCCATCAGTTATACGATCTCTCCTACGCAGAAAGACGAGCGTTCTTGTTGGTTGAGTTTGGGGCATGCACTACACATAACCAACAAGGAGAGTGAGGACACCTCTTGCATCAAAAACACCCTTAGAAATGCAGTCGAGCATTACGTGGCTTTAAGAGAATATTTATTTTTTCACTCTAAGGAGCTCGACGGACTCGGTGTCCATAGAATTATCGACCACCTATTGCAAGAGGCTGGTTTGTCTGCACGAGCTCCATCACCGAAACCCATGTCACAGGCAAATGAGGTTCGTCCATGCGAGTTCGTTGATGCGGCAGAGTTTCTAAACGCCCGAAATGCTGAGCCCGTGCGCTCTTTGTCGACTAATGACCGTGAGATAATCTGGCCAGAGCATCTCAACTGGTGGCTGAGCAATAACGCCGAGAAGTTTGTCGTTCTCAATGGTGGCGAGACGAAGGCGTTCTTCTGGCATCGATCCAGAGTTCTCGATGGCAATAAGTTTCTAATTGGCGGTTGGTTTCCAGCCAACAGTCAGCCAATTTTTGACGCGGCAGTTCGACTTCTCGATTGGCAACTTAAACAATGTGCAATGGACTACGACGGTCATTTGTGGGTGGCGACCATCAATCCCGCCAACAGAGCCGTTATTGCCTTAAACAAGAAATTCGGGTTTCAAGAGGCATCTCTAGATACAAGAAAATACCTAGAGGACCTTTTCCCCGGCACACCCAATAACTTTGTTGCTTTAGAAAGGCCAGCAAGACTATGAGCCAGACTGTACGCATTGGAATCTTAGGTGGAGGGTCGAACTCAGCGGTTGGCTCGGCGCATCTTGCAGCAATTCGAATGGATGCGAAGTTTGCCATTGGCCCGTGTCAGTTTTCTCACGTTGAAGAAGAAAACCGGGTTAGCCACAATCATTACGGCCTTACTTGGCCTGGTAAGCACGGGCCCTTAAGTGAATGGTTAAACGACAATGCCTCAAAATTAGACGTAGTCGTCATTCTTACGCCTTCACCCCTTCATAAAGAGCACATCGTTTCTATTGTGAACTGTGGTCTACCGTTCATAACCGAGAAACCTGTTGCCTGCACAAGGCAAGATGTGGCTGACATTCGGAGCCTCTACAAAGAAAGTCCTTCCGTTAAGGGCTATTTCATACATAACTACTCTGGTTACCCCATGTTTCGTGAGCTGGTTTTGCGTGTTAAAAGCGGGTCTCTTGGCAAGATTCATCATGTTCGTGTTCAGATGCCCAGCGACGGTTTTGCGCGAGAGCGAGTTACAGGACCCCCCCAGGCATGGAGACAGACAGACCCCGAAGTCCCGATGATCATGCTTGACCTTGGGACACACATGCACCACCTCGTTGCGATGATTCTTGGTCTACAGCCATCAAAGGTCTTGAGCCGAATGCACAAGATGACCAATAGCTTTAATGTTTTCGACAATGTTGAAATATGGGAGCGAAGGGCTGACAACACTGAAGTAAGTTACTGGATGTCGAAAGCACATCTAGGGGAAAAAAACGGGCTTCGCTTAGAAGTTTACGGAGCCGACGGTAGCTTGGTCTGGAGGCAAATGGAGCCAGATATTCTTTTAGAATCCGACATCAATTCAAACGTATCTATTATTAATAGAGGCGCTGCAAGTAAGGAAGCTACGCGCAGAGATCGATTCAAGGCAGGTCATCCAACCGGCTACATCGAGGCATTTTCCAATTTTTATTCGGATCTTGCAGAAGACTTCCTGGGACAAAGGGGTGTTGGTGCCACCAACCCATGGATACGCCCAATTGAAGAAGCTCTGCGAGGAATTGACTTCCTTGGCGCTGCGACACGTTCTCACGCCACAGGAAACTGGGAGGATACCTAAATGATGTCTCCAATAATTGACGAACTGTTCACTGGTGTAGGTGCGCGTCCACCTCTCATCTGCGTTGAAATGAGCGGGAATCATCAAGGCTCTCTAGAGTCTGCGCTTCAATTCGTGCGGCTAGCAAAAGAAGCCGGGGCAGACCTACTTAAAGTACAAGTCTATCGCCCTAACACCATCACCCTGGACTCCGATAAGGAGGACTTTCGCCTTGCAACCGATAACGACTGGGCTTCTTACGAAACACTCTATAAGTTGTATGAAAAAGCACACACCCCATGGAGCTGGGTTGAGGCAATGTTCGCAGAGGCTCAAGCTTGTGACCTACCCATTTTCGCATCGCCTTTTGACCCCACAGCTGTCAGCTTTCTTGAATCACTTGCATGCCCAATTTATAAAATCGCGTCGCCTGAAATTACCGACCACGGGCTCATTGAGGCATGTGCAAAGACGGGAAAGCCGGTGGTGCTCTCAACCGGCCTAGCAAGTCTTGAAGATCTTAATGAGGCCGTTGCTATTCTTAGAGCACACCGTGCCCCCCATATTATTTTGAAATGCGTATCTGCCTACCCCACACCAATTGAGGTGATGAACGTTACCTCAATTCCTTGGCTTCAAAAGAGGTTTTCCTGCCAAGTCGGTTTGTCCGACCATAGCTTAGGCCCTGAGGCTTCCTACGCTGCGACCGCACTTGGGGCTGTTCTTATCGAAAAACACTTTCGACTCGACGACGATGACACTTCGGTGGATGCCGCGTTTTCAATGCCCCTGGGAGCCCTACCTGAACTCAAGAAAACAATAAAGGCTATTTTCTCCTCGCTTGGAAGGCCAACACTTGAGGTACCGACCATAGCAAGGCCCTCGCTATCAGGAAGGCGCTCGCTTTATGTTACGAAAGAGATAAACCCTGGTGAAAAAATAACCGAGGAGAACGTTAGGTCCGTTAGGCCTTGCTTTGGTCTTCACCCGAAGTATCTGCCGAAGGTCGTTGGGCGAACCGTGAACCAGCATTTAGGTGTTGGCGATCGCCTCGATTGGAGCGCCATTGAAACTCACGAGAGCAGCTGATTTATATGGATTTACTGCAAACAGTCTTCACCACGCTTGGCAAAAGCCTACCGGAGTCAGAGGACGTGTGTATATACAAAAGTGGCCTCGTCGACAGCTTTGAGCTTATGCAGGTCGTTCTTGAGCTAGAGTTGCTTACTGGAAAGCACCTAGACATTTCCGAATTGGTCGCAGAGGAAGTCTCGTTAAGGCGACTTCGGGCCTTGTTGAACGTCAAATCATGAGTAACGATTCAACCCCCCTTTGGAATCTTTTCAACGAGGTGTCCCTTGGGCAGGGTCAAAAGCTCGCCATTATTCAAAGCGCTACTGGTGAAAGCCTTTCGTACGCAGCGCTTCGGTCCAAGGCCATGGAATTCTCTGAGGCTCTCAGTGTACTGCCGTATAAAGCCGTGGCAATTGTAGGAGAGCCAGACCTTAACCTACTACCGATATTTCTCTCGGCAGCTCAATTGGGTGTTGCGTGTGTACCCCTCAGCGATTCGGGTCCCAATGAAGTGCTGGCGGACGTGCTAAGCGCGCTTCCTGTTGACTGCCTAGTGCTTTCAACGCGTAAGGTACCTGGCCTGAAAGAAGAGCAGCAGTTCGTACGTAAAGGCCTCGACCTTTTTGCTTACGTTTCTTACGGGAATAATTCGGGAACACCTATGGCTATCCCGTACCTTGTCACCCACTCCTCAGGTTCAACAGGTCGCCCTAAGCCTATCGCCATCCGGCAAGAGACGAAGATAAAGCGCACGCAACAGAGCATTCGGTTATTCGGGGTGAATTCTTCAGACGTCATTCTTAGTGTTAGCCCCCTGCACCACAGCTTAGGGCAGCGGCATCTCTTTCTAGCCTTACTTACAGGAGCAACGCTTGTAAAGGCCCACCCATTTCGGGTGGATGGATGGTTAAAGGCAGTAGAAACCTATAGGCCAACGTTAGCGATCCCGGTTGCAACCCATTTAAAAATTCTTCGGCCAAGCATACTTCTAGCATCCTCTTTGCTTGATAGTTTTCGAATAATTGTTACCAGTTCAGCACCAGCCGAACCAGAGTTTAAGAGACAAATTCTTGATGGGGCAGGCTTTGCTTTCTGGGAGATATACGGAATGACGGAAACGGCATGTGCAACGGCCATTCTTTATTCAGTTGGTACCAATACCGACCACCTGGGCTCGGCGTTGCCTGGCACTGAAATTCGTATTAAGGGACAGGGCATTGGAGAGATCGAAGTGAAAAGTGATTGTCTTTGTGATGGTTACTGGGGAGACGATGAGCGTTGGGTGGCTTCTTTTACCTCTGATGGATTTTTTAAGTCGGGGGACCTGGGCAGACTGGATACGAACGGGAACCTAACCTACCTTGGCCGCGTAAACGAGAGTTTTCAAACCGCAGGCCTAATGGTCTATCCAGCCGACATTGAAAAGGTGGTTCTTCAAATGCCAGACATCACAGACTGCGTTGCCTACCCAATTCCGAACGCCGTCTTTGAGAATGTTGTGGGTCTGGTTGTCGCCAGTGCAACCAAGCTGCAGGTTCAAGAAATCGCGAGACACTGCAGAAGTCAACTTCCCAAACACATGTGGCCTGCGCGTATCTCTGCGGCCGTCGAACTTCCTAAGCTTTCGAGTGGGAAGGTTGATCGCCTAGCTTGCGGAAAGCCAAGTCAATAGCGGATCTTACCCATGCGCAAATTAGATATAAGCTGTGCTGTTTCTCGCCAAGCAAATTGGTAGTAAGCCCTATTTCCGTGAACCCAGTCTATTTCGTCTGAAGTTGGTGATAACGTTTTGTTAGATAAGAAGTCATACGCTCTTCCGGGCTGACCAATCAACTCCCTAATATTTAAAAATATACATCCAGTCGCTTTGCATAAACCTTGCAATACATTATCAATCAACTTAAAAACCTCTTCATACTTTCGACCATCCTCATGGATTCTGAAGTGCTGAAAAGGTGGGTCCGATAAAACGATGATCAAATCGTATTGACCCTTAAGATGCGACAAAAGACTCAGGTGCTTCGTTCTATAATTTTTAATTGCCGCATAAATGAAGTCAGAATAACTTAAATCAACCTCATTTATTCCATTTATTTTCATTGAGTCAACCAGCCTTTCATGCAAACAGTGAGATTGAGTGCCTACATTAGTAAGTAATATTTTTTTTCCACATGTTGGTAACTCAAAGCTGGTTTTTCTTGAAAGGGGTCGAGTATTTCTTGGCGCTATGTTGATACAAGAAGACGTGAAGCTAAAATTTTGAGCATCCCACTCAGATCCGTTCATGAGTAATGAATCCGGCTTATGATCACCATGAATTACCTCTAAAAGATTCAGCATGTGAGAGTCACCTATGAAATTCAGATCCCAAGTAATGTCAGGGCACTTTACGGTCTCGTTTTTTAATATTCTTAAATCTTCTTGAAATAAATATAGGTGCCTAAAAAGATCTTTGGCTAATTCAACGAATTCGAGTGATTGGTTTTTTCCAGTTTCAACCTGAGTTCGCAGTCCCAGATAAAATGCCAGCTGGTGTACTGGAAAGAAATAAATATCGCTGTACTTCGAACTAAATTCTAAAGTCGATTGCAAATTTTGGAGAGAGTTATTTAACTTCTCTATAAAGTGTTGCACCTGATGCGTTTCACATCTTTTTGGTAGATCAAACCTCGGAAAAAATATTACCTTCAGGTCACTGTTAATCTCATTCTTGCGCCTCATTATTTCATTAAATCTCAGAGCCTCAATATAGTTTAAAGGTATCTCAGAAAGAATAATATCGATACCCTTCGTAGAGGAACATACCTCAAAGGCAAAGGGCAGTGCCTCTTCAGTTGGCGGTAAATTTTTAGCGAGGTAACTCGATTCCTCAGTTGAGGTCTCAAACGACAGTAATTCGCCGGGAAGTTGACCAACACAATTAAAGTCGTTTTCCTTTAACCATCTGTAGACGGATAAGGCTAGGCCAGTACCCACTAGCGCCAAACGATCTGTCTTTTGTATTGTAAACATCATAGACTTAGCTAGCCCTCCTAGTAGACTAGAAATCGGCTAAGTTTTACTTATCTTGACTATTATCTTGTAAGTAATCAAAAATAAAGTCGAGTACCTTCTCGCTGGGCTGACCCTCACTATTGAATTTAATCAGGGCTTGGGCAATACGAGGAAGAATAGTGGAGACGTTCATACCCGACTCGATTGGTGTGATAAACCGAGCATTTGGATAAATCGGATAATCTTTCGTACCAAAAGAGGTCCATCCGAGTCCTGCGGCTAGAATTAGAGTGGGTGTTCCAACCGCACAAGCCAGTTGAGCTGCAGCAGTACCAACTGAAATTACTAGATCCAGGTTCGCACACAGCGCCGCCGTGTTGTCCAGGTCGTCTTTAAGGTCCAAGTCTGGCCAATGGTTTAGGTGGACAGCGAGCTCATCGGTGGCCTTCCGCCTTTCTTGTTCCGTATCACCGTACTGAAGATTTACCAGTTGGATATTCCCTAACTTAAGAACCTCCTCCCAATCAACCAGAGCCGTATAATTTATATTGCGAATAGCCGATAGGGCACCACTGCGCCAGCAGATACCTAGGCGTAAAACTCTTGATCGAGTGCCAAGCCGTGTGTCAAATAACTGTTGGGCCTTCTCGTCGACTTTTAGATAGGGGGTGGACCCTTCAAAGTCAGATAACCGCTGACGGAAATATGCAAAAAGACTGCCTGACGGGATGTGAAAGTCAAAATCGTCGAAAGGGGATTGCATGTTGGGCTTGTCAAAGTACGCCTGGGGTCGGACTTTGAAGCTTGGAAACGATCTGCCCAACAACTTACAAAGCCTCCAGTCACTTTCGACAATAACGTTTCCGCCCTCACTTTCTGCTCGTGACCTTAGATCCTGCAGGGCGGAGAAGAACATCAACTCATCTCCCAGACCCTGCTCGCGCCAGACTAAAATTGTTTTATTAGTAAGGGATTCCCCACCCCACTGACTGCAATTAAATTTTCTACAGGGGTTCCGGCCGTTCGTACTCTCTTCAATAAAGCCATAAGCATAATTTTTCCACCCCTCGACAAAGTTACCGACACATAAGTAAGATAACCCCAGAAAAAAACGAATTTTCTGCTCCTCAATAGGATCTAAATTAAGGTCGGCTAAGCAGGCTTCATAGGCAATAATTGCGGCGGGGTGATTACCACCACGAGTTTCTAAGACAGCGAGGTTCGTTCGGGCATAGTGGTTTTTTGGGTCGAGCATCAAGACCGTTTCGAAGCAATGCTTCGCCTCGTCTGGCTTTCCGGAGGCCATAAACGCTGAACCAAGGTTAGTATGCCCGCCCGTATTTGAAGGATCTAGCTTTACAGCCTCAAGGGCATACTCAAGGCCGCCACGGTTGTCTCCTACCTCGCCTGCGACCGATGAGAGGTTTAGAAAGGTTTCATACCTCTTGGGATCTAAAGGGATTGCTAACTTTAATTTTCTGTAAGCTTCCTCAAACTCACCTTTTCGAAAATGCGCAATTCCGATTTTATTCAGTACACCCGGATCGTGCGGTCTTTCTTTATACAAATCGCGTGCTATTGAATAAAACTCTTCGATTTTACCAAGCTCATTTAGGGTGGTGGCTAAATTGCCTCGCGCATCAAAATGCGTTGGGTCGTACCTCAACGCCCTTTTGTACAAGGACTCGGCCTCTTTAAAATCCCGCCTACGAAAGGCTTGGTTGGCGTTTGAAAGAATGGATTTTGGAATTTTCATAAAAAAAGGCCACCTCAGTAAGAGGTGGCCTCAAGTTTACTTCAAAATTACTACTGCAAGAGCGCTAAGACCGACTGCGGCTGCTGATTAGCCTGGGCAAGCATGGCAGTAGCTGCCTGCTGAATGATCTGGGCCTTTGCCAAAGCTGTCGTCTCTAAAGCGTAGTCCGTATCTTGGATTCGGCTACGTGAAGCCTCGGTGTTTGTGACGATGTTATCCAGGTTATTCACCGTATTCACAAGTCGATTCTGGTAAGCACCAAGAGAGGCGCGACTACTCGAAACCGACTCGATGGCATTGTCGATCGACCCTATTGCCTTACTTGCCGACGCTGCTGTGCCGATGTTCAGTCCGGAGAGAGAAGAGCCAAACGCCACACCTAATGAAGGAGCATTTACTTGGTAATCCGCTGCGCCCACGTTCATCTCCAGTAAACCATGTTCGGCAACAGTGGAGTCGTCACCCAACGCAACTGAGATTGGCGTGTTTGTCTGCGAGTCAAGCCTTATGGCTCCATAGTGAGTGTCTGGGCCACCTAAAACCTCATCAACCTTGTAGAAATGCATGGAAGCTCTGCCATACCCGACAGCCGCTGCGATGGTGAGTACATTTGAAGACAGGGTTACTGAGGCCGCGCTTAGTTGACCGTTCGCGTTGAAGGTGTTCACAGCTCCATGAAAGGCGCCGGAAGTTGAATGTATCGCCGCCTTCAAGGCCGTTGCCAGAGTAGACCCGGTACCATCTGTTGATACCGCCCTAACAGTGAAGCTCGCTCCCGTCGGGCCAATCGCTTCACCCGAGACGACACGAAACTCGTAGACCCCACCTGTCACTACATCGTCGTCCTCAATTGTAAGTACTCTGGCAGTGGCCTGCGTTGTTGATCCAGTGGTAATCCTTGATTGATAGACACCAACGTCGTCGGAAGGCCCATCAACTATGGTCAGCTCAATTCGTGCATTTCCATAGTTTCCTGACGTTATTTGA
>Ga0222714_10004729_pt1 | contig 13220 bp, 6 predicted proteins | sample C33_3DmetaG_FD_165048 | JGI IMG/M metagenome (GOLD analysis project Ga0222714, IMG submission 165048) | Estuarine water microbial communities from San Francisco Bay, California, United States - C33_3D | ecosystem: Environmental > Aquatic > Marine > Unclassified | place: USA: California... | reverse complement strand
CCACGGGTTGCAAACACTCAGGGCCATGAAATTCCCATTCCTTTCGTTGGCCTTGGTGTGTCTGATGGGTGCTCTCACGCACTCGACGCAAGCGGCGGAGTTGCCGGTTCCAGATAACGTCATTTTCGAACGCGACATCGAATACACGCGGCCGAACGGTGTGCCCGTGATGTTGAATCTGGCGCGGCCCAAGAATATCACGAGTCCGCGCCCAGCGGTGATCTGCATCCATGGTGGTGGTTTTCGTGCAGGAACGCGCGAGGGGTATAATAAGACGATCCTGAAGCTGGCCGCCAATGGCTATGTAGCGGCGACCATCAGTTATCGTCTGGCCCCGACGAACCAGTTCCCGGCAGCGGTGCATGACACCAAGGCGGCGGTGCGTTGGATGCGTGCTAATGCGGCGAAGTATCAGGTGGACCCGACGCGCATCGGGGTGATGGGTGGCTCGGCGGGTGGGCATCTGGTGCAATTCCTTGGAGTGACCGCCGGGGTGCCGGAGTTTGAGGGAGAGGGGAATCTGGGCTATTCCAGCGCGGTGACCTGTGTGGTGAACTACTATGGTCCGAGCGACTTCACGCAATCCTACGGCAAGAGTGTGGATGCGCACGAGGTGCTGCCGTTGTGGTTCGGTGGCAATCTGGAGCAGGAGCGGTTCAAACACATTCTGGGCAGCCCGTTGAACTGGGTGAATCCGCGCTCAGCCCCGACGCTTTTGATCCACGGCACGGAGGACAAGTATGTGGCCTATGAACAGGCCATCTGGATGCGCGACCGGTTGAAAGCCTGTGGGGTGCCGGTGGAATTATTAACCTTGGAAGGCGCGGGACATGGTTTCAAGGGCGAGTATGCCGAGAAAGCTGAAGCTGCGATGCTGGCTTACTTCGCCAAGCAGTTGAAGCCGTAAGGAGGATGGATTTCTGAAAAAGAAAACGGGGCTGGAGATATCCAGCCCCGTTTTTGCTTGTCCGAAATGTGCGATGAGGCTTACGGCACGCGGGTCAGCTCATACTTGCGGGCCAAGGGCTGATTGGCGGCGTAGATCTTGTCTTCGTATTCCTTGGCAATGCCTTGAAACTTGGCGACATTGGCGCGGAATTCCACCTGCCACTTGGTGAATGCTTCCTTCTTTTCAGCGAGCATCGGGTCCTTGGCTGCTTCCAGTTTGGCGATCTCGTTCCGCTTGACTTTCATGGTGCGCCATTGGTCGCGCATGGGGTGGACGCCCTTGTCGTTGCGTTCCTTGTTCAGCATGGCTACTTGCAGGGCTTGCTGATATTGCGGGGTCTTGTCGTTGGCTTCGAGTTCCACCCCGAAAGCCAACCGGCTGTCTGGCAGGATGGCGACGCTCTGGCCATCGATCTTCAACTCATACTTGCCGGGCTTGAGATTGCGCACGGTGATCTTCTCGTTGCTGTAGCGGTGACCGGCAGCGGTCAGCTTGTAGCCCAACTCCGCATCTGGCGGCAGGACCCATGGGAGTGAATTCGCGGTGAAGGTGAACGTGACCTTGTCGTCGCTGGCCTTGAAATCGGTGATCTTACCGTTCACGGCAGCGGGGGCGAGTTTGCCGGCCTTGTCCTGAATGGTGATGGCGGAGACGGGGCCGCGTGGGCACATGTCACTGATGATGGAGGTGGCCATCACGACCTGACCGGGAGCGGCCGGGTGAACGGCATCCGGGATCATGGTGAAAGTCGGGTCCTTCTTGCGCTGTTCCATAGTGAGGTTGTTCAGCGGGGAATACATGTCCACGAAACCAAGTCCGCGCACATTTGCCTCCTCACGGAGCCACGCGCCGTAGAGGGCGAGAACGCCGTTGTAATAGGTGTCGCGCGGTTCGGCGGGCTTGTTGCGCAAGCGGGCGGCGCGGGCATCATGCATGGTCGGGGTCATCGGGATGGCCGTGGCTCCGAGGGCGGCGATCTTGTCGAGGACGGTCGTCATGCCCTGCTGGTAGGTGTCAAACGTGGCTTTGTCGAAATCGCGATAGGTGCCGTCATTCATGCCCAAGAGGATGGTGACATACTTGGGTTTGAAGGCGGCGACGTCTTCCTCGAAGCGGATGAGGGCATCATTGGCGCGATCGCCGCCCACGCCGGAATTGTGGAACTTGATGCGCATCTGCGGGTAGCGCGTGTAGAAGTAATCCTCCACGTATTGGGTGTAGAGGCATTGATGCGTGATGCTGTCGCCGAGGAACACAACGGAATCCCCGTCTTTGAGCGAGATCTTGTCGGCGATTTTGGCGAACTCCTTAGCCGCCGGAGCGGGAGTCTGATTTTGGGCGAAGGCAGACCAGGTCAAAGCCATGGCTGCCGCCAGAAGTAGCGAAGTGCGTTTCATAAAAGGTTGAGGGTTCAGGAAACATCAGACGCGGTCCTGCGGCAAGAAAGTTACACGCCATATTCAGTCTCGTAAGCTTGGCGGACCCGGTCTAAAATATCAGCGTGAAGTCGTTGCTCGAGCGCGCAGAAGAGACGCTGAGGGAGGCCAGGCAGTGGCTAAGGGCCAACTGGCTGAAAGCGCTGCGCATCCGTCAACGTATCCGGCTGAGCGAGGAGACGGTCCATTTGGGGTTGGCGGGGCTTGTGGGGGTGATGGGCGGTCTGGTCAACCTAGTTTTCTATCTCTGCATCGAATTTGTGCTGGCGCAGGTGCGGCATTTCACACTGGCAGAGGGTGAGGATCCGATGCGGGTGGTGGAAGCTTGGGAGCCTTGGGTGCGCTTTGCCTTGCCAGCTATCGGAGGTCTGGGGGCAGGTTTGGTACTGCATTGGGGGTTGAAACTTTTAGGGAAAATGGCGGGAACTACCAACCTGCTCGAAGCCGTGGGAGCAGGCGATGGCCGTCTGCGGATCCGCCCCACACTCATCAAAGCCTTCTCATCACTCATCAGCATCGGTAGTGGCGCTTCCATTGGACGAGAGGGGGCCATCACGCAACTCTCCGCAACAGTCGCCTCGAAATTTGGCCAGACGTTCAAATGGGAGCCCTATCGGTTACGGTTATTAGTAGGTTGTGGTGCGGCGGCCGGTTTGGCGGCGGCGTATAATGCGCCGATCGCCGGGGCGGTGTTTGCGGCCTTGATCGTGGTGGGTTCGTTTTCCATGCATCTGTTCGGGCCGATCATCTTTGCCTCCGTGGTGGCGACCATGGTGTCGCGCACTTTCTTCGGCATCGAACCATTCTATGAAGTGCCCCGTTTTGATTTCACGCAGCTCTCGCAATTGCCGTGGTTTTTGGTGCTGAGTGTGATGGCCGGTTGTCTGGGGGCGGCTTTCCTGAAAATCATGGCCATGAGCCGCCAGCGGTTCAAACAGCTCGACTGGCCGATCTGGGCCAAGGTGGCGTTGGGCGGGATCTTGATGGGTGTCATCGCGACGGCCTATCCGCTGATCTGGGGCAATGGCTACGGCGCAGCCAACCGCATCCTGCAAGGCAACATGATGTGGGAGGCGGTGCTACTCTTGCTGTTCGCAAAACTCATCGCGACAGCCATCGCGGTGGGGTCAGGCACGATCGGTGGTTTGATGACGCCAACGCTATTGCTGGGAGCGGCATTGGGCAGTCTCTTCGGCATGACGTTGCACGAGTTGGGGTATGGTTTGGTGCTGCCGACGGGTGCCTTTGCGTTGGTCGGTATGGCCAGTGTACTGGCGGCTACCTTGCACTCGCCGTTGTTGGCGATGATCTTGGTGTTTGAGATCTCACTGAATTACTCGCTTATGCCGCCCTTGATGCTGGGGTGTGCGGTGGCTTCCTTGGTAGCTAAGAAATTGCATCCGGACTCGGTGTATGCAGAGTCGATGCGTTTGCGGGAGTTGGAACTGGCACGGGAGAGTTCGCCGGCGGGGATGGCAACGGATCTGACAGTGGGCGACATGATGCACGGACCGGTGCCGCCGATTCGTGAGAACGCCGCGATGCCGGAAATAGCCGATCGTTTCCTGACGGGCACGAATAATTTCCTGCCCGTGGTGAATGCGGAGGGTTGTCTGGTGGGGATGGTCGCCTTGCAGGATCTGAAGGAATATCTCAGCGGCGGTCCGGAGCTGAACTTGATCATCGCCTATGATGTGATGCGCCCCTCACCACGTTGCCTTACGCCTAATCAAAAGCTGCCGGATGCTTTACCCATCCTGCTGGCCAGTGAGCAGCGGAATGTGCCGGTGGTGAATAATATGAGCGAGAAGAAGCTGATCGGGGCAGTGCCACGAGCAGAGGCCTTGGGCCGTCTCTCCGAGGCAATCTCGCCGGGCAGCAGCAGCGGCTTGGCTTAGGCGCTGAAGCTTGGTAAAGGAGTTGGAGCAGAGCCAAGCAATGGGAAAGACTTTACATGAAGCAGCGCGAGAAGGGGATGTCACGCAAGTGCGGGCCTTTTTGGAAAAGAAGTGGTGGCGTCCCGCACCGGATGTGAACGCCACTGACAAGTGGGGCTGCACGCCATTGCATTATGCAGTGGAGAGCGGTTCGCGTGAGGTTTTCGAGCTGCTCCTGTCTAACGGGGCAGATATCCAGGCGGTGAACCGTTTCGCAGACATGCCGGTCCACAATGCCGCCCGCGAAGGACGCACGGAAATGGTGGCCCTCCTGCTGGACAAAGGAGCGGACATCAATGCCCGTGGCACCGAAGGTGCGACCCTGCTGCGCATGGCGGCGAAGGAGGGACACATCGAGTTGGTGAAGCTGCTCCTGGCCCGCGGTGCGGACAAGACGTTGACCGATAAAGAAGGCAAAACGCCGGTGGAGCATGCCCTTAATATGGGGCATAAATCGGTGGCTGATCTGCTCGGATAATACGTATTCATTTCTATGTTGAATCAAAGGGGGCTGCTCGCCGGCCCGGCGAGAAGATGGCTTTGGCTGATAGCTCTCCTGGGGCTGGTCTGGCTGACTTTCTCGCCAGCAGTGAAATTCCAACTGCTGACGTGGGATGATGATATCAATTTGCAGGCGAACCCGCATCTGACCGGCATCTCAGCGGAAAGCCTCAAATGGATGTTCACAGACTTCACCTATCAATGGCGCTACCAGCCATTGGGGTGGCTCAGCTGGTTTTTACTGTTCGAACTGCAAGGGTTGAATCCTGTTGGGTATCATCTGATCAACCTCCTATATCACCTGGGCAGCACTGTATTGGTATTCCTGATCGCCCGGCGATTGCTGTTGGGAAATCCGCGCGGGGAGATGGCGGCGATATTGGCGGCGGCGGTGTGGAGCTTGCATCCGTTGCGGGTCGAGGTGGTGGTCTGGGCGGTGGAGTTACTTTATTGTCAGGCGTTATTCTTCCTGCTCCTAAGTTATCTGGCTTACCTCCGGGCTAACGATGAAGGGGCAAGCCGGAAGCGCTGGTTGACACTGGCGGTAGTTTCTTTTGCTTTTTCCCTGTTCACCTTTCCGCTGGCTTTGGGTTTTGTAGCCGTGATCGTGGTCACGGATATCTATGTTTTGAAACGCCTGTCCGGGGCAGCAAGGCAGTGGCTGGAGGCTCCGCAGAAACAGATCTGGCTGGAGAAACTGCCGTTCATCGCACTTACCCTGTTGGCGGCAGGACTGAATTTTGCGTGCCGTAACAATGCCAAAGGAATGTTTTCAGCACCAGCGACGCTGGAGGATTTTGGAGTGATTCCCCGTGTGATGCAGGCGTTTTATATCTGGGCGTATTACGTATGGCGTCCTCTGTGGCCGGTGGACCTTACTCCGATTCCCACACAGCTGACCACGGTGGAGCCGCTAGGCCTGGTGTTTCTCGGGAGTGCGGCTTTGGTGTTTGCTATTTCGCTGATGCTTTTTCGCAACCGACAACGGTGGCCGGGAGTATGGGCGGTGTGGCTGGTGCATCTGGCGGTGCTCGTGCCGATGCTTGGGCTCACAGAGCACCCGCATTTTCCGAGTGACCGGTATAGTGTGGTGACGAGCGTCGGCTGGGCCATTTTGTTGGGGGCGTGCTGGGGAAAGTTGAGGGAACGGAAGCGCTTGCGGGTAATACCGATGACGGCCGGACTGGCGCTGGTGGTTATGCTGGCCACGTTGAGTGTACGCCAATTGCCATTTTGGGCGAACGATTACAGTTTCTTTACCCATCTTCTGGGGGAGAAGCAGCTGCAAGATCATCCGATGCGATTCAATTTGCTCTCGCGGTTGGGGGTGGTTCATCGAAAGGCGGGACTTAGGGAAGAGGCGGGGCGTTATTATTCGGCGGCTTTGGAGATCGAGCCAAACGCCACGCTGCAACGGCTCTGGCTGGCTGATAATCAGATGGTCCTGGGTAAGCGGGAAGAGGGCAGGCGGAATTACCTGAAAATTTTGGAACTCTCACCTGAAGTAAAGGGAATCCATACGCGGCTGGCCAGGATGTACATAGAGGAAGGAAATCACGCAGCAGCGGCCCAAGCCTTGCGTAATGAGTTGAAAGTGTCGGCGCCCAGCTTTGCGCTGGAGATGCAGTATGGGCTGGCTTTGGCTCAAGCAGGAGAACTGGATGCAGCCCGGGAGCAATTCAAACTTTTGGACCGCAGATATCAGCTCAAGGAGGAAGACGTTATCGCTTGTGACCTGGCCCTGGCCGACGGCTATGTGCTGCGGGGCGATACTATAACTGCTGTTGAGATCGTGCAGTATGTCAAAACCAAGGCCATTGGGATGGGGAATGCAGGTGCCCTGCAGCAATCGGAGGCACGTTTAAAACGTTGGGGGCAAGGGGTGACGCGGTAGGGTAACGAAGCGTGCTTGTTCTCTTGGCGCGCAATGTGAAGGCAAGGCTCAATCGAACTGAGCGAGCTGGTGAATATAACTTTCAGGGAAACCGAAGTCGCGGGCACAGCGGAGGATGTGCTCCATATAGTCGGGCACGGGCCGGCCTTCCTGTTGTGAGCGGGCAAAGTAGATGAGGCAGGGGACGACTTCCTGCGTATCGCGGGTGACCACGGAAATCTCCTCCCGCCAATAGAGCCCTTGAGGGACGGCCTCGTAGAGATCCAGCTTGGCCAGATGCGCCACCTGCAAATCCCAGAGCACACCGTAAACGGTCTCGCCGGGCGCAGGAATGACCGTGGCGTAACCATCGGTATTGATGATCCAGCGGTAGCCGGGCAGCTCGGCAGTGGGCAGCATCTTCGCGCCGGGGCAACGCTCGCGCATCTGCTCCGGGTCCGTATTCGAGCCGTAAGCGAAGTAAAGGATTTTGGGCGACTGGTAACGGCCGAAGCCGCCACCACCGGGAGTTTCCAAACGCAACACATCGCCTGACTTCACGGGCAGAAAAGCTGTGGAACCAAGATCTGTGAACGATGTTTCACCAGCCAGTCGCAGCAGATTGTGTCCGCTTAAACCGGGTTGGCCGCCTTGCAAGCCGTAGGGGCGAGTCGTGCGACGGGAGGTGAGTAACGAGACTTCCAGCGGGGCCAGGAATTCCAGTTCGCGGATCATGCCGTCGCCGCCGCGATGTTGGCCGATACCGCCGCTGGCGTGGCGTATCTCGCAACGGCGCAGCCGCACGGGATAACGCATCTCCAGCACTTCGGGATCGGTCAGGCGTGTGTTGGTCATGTGCGTGTGCACAGCGGAGCCACCATCGGTATTCGCACTGGCACCTGCGCCACCGCCGATAGTCTCGTAATAGCCAAAGCCGCTCTGGCCATCCTTCGCCGGGCGACCGAACAAAAAGTTGTTCATGGTGCCCTGACTGGCGGCGACGATGCCCAACGCACCCAGTATCACATCCACGATGCGTTGAGAGGTCTCCACATTGCCGGCGACGACCGGCGGGCATTGCGTGGGGTCATCATTGGGTGTGGGGTTGAGCAGGCAATTCTCCGGCAGCTTGATGATGACCGGAGCCAGCACGCCCGCATTCAACGGGATGGGCTCGCGCAACAGACAACGCAGACAGTAGATAACGGCGCTGGTGACGATGGCGCGGTTGGCGTTGAAGTTATTCGGCAAAACGGCATCGGTACCGGTGAAGTCGATCACGGCTTCACCGCCCTTGGCACCGTGCTGTAGCGAGATGCTGACGGTGAGCTTCGCGCCGTTATCCAGTGAATCGCTGAAATGATATTCACCGGCGGGAATGGCGCTGAGGGCAGCGCGCACTTTGTTCTCAGCCGCGTGCTGGATGTGGCGCATATACGCCTGCACCTTGGGCGTCGATTCGCGGGCGGTGAGTTCCAGCAACAAACGAACACCGGTTTGGTTGGCGGCCATCTGCGCATGGAGGTCGGCCAGGTTTTCCTCCACGGAACGCGTGGGATAAGGAGCTTCGGTCAGTATCTGGCGCAAGGTCGATTCACTAGCGGGATTGTTCAGGCGCAGTTTCAGCGGACGGATGAGCACGCCTTCCTCGGCGAGTGATTGGGAGAAGGGCGGCATGGAGCCAGGCGTGATGCCGCCGATCTCGGCATGATGCGCACGACTGGCGACGAAGAAGGCGGGCGTGTGGCTGGATTCGCCTACGAACACGGGCGTCACGACGGTGACGTCCGGCAGATGACTGCCGCCGCGATAGGGATCATTCGTCACCAACACATCACCGGGCTGCAAATCAGGGAACTCGGCGCACAGGTGTTTCACGCATTCGCTCATCGCGCCCAGGTGCACGGGGATGTGCGGCGCGTTCACGACCAGTTCACCTTCCGGGGTGAAGATGGCGCAGGAAAAATCCAGACGTTCCTTCACGTTGGTGGAAAGGGCGGTGCGCTCCAGCGTGGCGCCCATCTGGGCGGCAATGCTGGCGAAGGCGTTGTTGAAGAGCTCGAGTTCGACGGGGTCGGCGATGGTGTAATCGCTTGTTTCGGTGGGCGCGGTTTCTCCTGCTGCTTTGGTGCCCTGCCAGTGGAGGAGGATGTTGTCGTGCGCGGTGATCTCGGCGCGCCAGCCGGGTTCGATCACAATCGTCGCGATGGCTTCGGCGATGATGGCCGGGCCGGTGATGTGGTCGCCGGGTTGCAGTTGCTCACGATGATACACGCCGGTGGCCATGCGGTGGCCGTTGAATCCACTATTGGTGATGCGTACTGGCTGAGGTGTGCGTGGGGTGAATTTCTGATGGGTTTCGGTGCGGGGTTGAACCTGTTCGCCAATCTCGATGCGGGCGGCGTAGGCTTCGACGGCGCGTTTGGGAAAGGTGAAACCGTAGAGTTGTTGGTGCGCGGTTTCAAATGCCTGCCGCCAGTTGCCGTCCGCTGGTTCGTTGATGGTCAGGCGCGTGTCTTGTCCAGTATAGCGCAAATCGAGCAGGTGCTTGGGCGTGCCGATCTTTTTCAAGCTGACGCCTTCGGCTTGGAGTTCGGTGCGGCCTTGATCGGCCAGTTCGTTGAAGAGACGGGATAGAGCATTTCCATTCGCAATCTGTTCCAGTGGTTGGCCGATGGCGCGTTCGCAGAAGCGGGTCATGCGGGCGTGGCCCATGCCGAGCGCACTGAGCACACCGGCGAACGGACTGCAGATCACCTGTCGCATGCCGAGTTCGCGCGCGATGGCGCACGCGTGCTGGCTGCCTGCACCACCGAAGCTCACGAGGGCATAGCGACGCACGTCATAACCGCGCGCGGTGCTGATGCGCTTGATGGGCGCGGCCATGTTGGCATTTGCGATGCGGGCGAAGCCTTCCGCCAATTCTTCGCGGGTGTAGGTCTTGCCGGTTTGAGCGGCGATCTGGGCGATCATCTCATCGAGGCGAATGAGAACGGCGGTTTCATCGAGCGGGAAAGGGAAATGATCGGTGACGACGTGGCCGAGGAAGAGATTGATGTCCGTGATGCTGAGCGGGCCGCCGCGACCGTAACAGGCCGGTCCCGGTGAAGCGCCAGCCGAGCGGGGGCCGACCATCGGTTTCTGGCCATCGAACCAACAGATGGAGCCGCCGCCAGCGGCGACGGTCTCCACGGAAAGCATCGGGGCGACGATGCGTACGGCACCACCGCTTTGCGGGTCTTCCAACGCCATCTCGTAGCGCCGTTCATACTCGCCATCGTAACGGCTGACATCGGTGCTGGTGCCACCCATGTCGAAGCCGATGACTTCCGCCAGACCAGCCTGTTCGGCGACGTGGGCGATACCCACCACGCCGCCAGCAGGGCCGGACAGGACAGAGTCGCGTCCTTGAAAACGGCTGCCGGTGACGAGGCTGCCGGCACTGGTCATGAAGCGCCATTGGGCGGCGGGCAGTTGTTGCTCTAACGTGGCGACATAGGCCCGGAGGATGGGGGTGAGATAGGCGTCCGCTAAGGTCGTATCGCCGCGGGGCACGATGCGGGGGAGAGGGCTTAGCTCGCTGGAGAGGGAGATGTGCTTGAACTCCAGTGTCTCAGCCACGGCGCGGATGCGTTGCTCATGGGCCGGGTTGCGGTAGCTGTGCAACAGGCAGACCGCGAGTGATTCGATGCCTTGGGATTTGAGTGCTTGGAGATGAGTGCGCAGATGGGATTCATCAACGGGCTCCAGCACGGTGCCTTGGGCGTCGAGGCGCTCGTTCACCTCGACGACACTGGCGTAGAGGTCTTCGGGTTTGCGGATCTCGAGTTCGAAAAGGCGGGGACGATTTTGAAAGGCGATGCGCAAGACATCACGAAAGCCGCGCGTGGTGATGAAGGCGGTGCGGGCACCTTGTCGCTCGAGCAGGGCATTGGTGCCGCGGGTGGTGCCCAGACGGATGCGGACTGCGCCGACCGTTTCTGACATGGGGCGGGCCAAGAGCCAGCGCACACCGGCGACGGGGGCTTCGAGCGAGGAACGCAGTTCGTAGCGCAGTCCGATTTGAGCATCAGCGGGCAAGGGAGTTTCCAGTTCGAGCTGGCCAGTAGCGTTATCAAAGGACCTCACCAGTGAGGTGAAGCTGCTGCCGTCGGGCAAGCTGAGGGAAAGGGTCCAGCCGTTGAAGAAGTGTTGTGGGTCGCGTTTGCGTTCGCTGTCGATGATCGTGTGGCCGGTGGAGCCGGAGGCGGTCACACCGAGAAAGGCGCCGGTGCTCAGGAGCTTGCAGGTGCGCAGCGTGCCATCCGGGGCGCGTCCGACGCAATCGGTGAACGTGCCGCCGACATCGATCCAAAATTCCCAACCGGCATCCATCGGCGGTGAGTATAGGGAAAGCGGTCGGGAGGCCAATGCTACAACGCGGGGAAAAGCTTAAAGACGGTCAGGAACTTTTGAGAGCGAAGCAGAGTGGAGGTTGCCCACTCAAGATGATATGACGCCGGTTGATCTGAAGGATAAGTGCCACCTCTCCCCGCGCCCTCTCCCCCAGCTACCGCTGGCGGAGAGGGGTGATGACACCCGGTATTGGCTTACTTTGCTGACGTAATAACAAGCTCTCTAAGTTGATGACGGCTTCACGGCTGGCGATTCGATTCTGGTTCCCGCTTTGTAAGAGGTATTGCTTGCGGCCAGGTCGACGAATGGTTTCTGTAGAGGAAGTCATTTTTAAAGAGGGCTATCTATGGAATGGATCACACAACCGGAAATCTGGATCAGTTTGCTGACTTTGACGCTGTTGGAGATCGTGTTGGGCGTCGATAACATCATCTTTATCTCAATCCTGAGCGGGAAGCTGCCGGTGGAGCAGCAGCGCAAGGCGCGGCAAATGGGATTGGGGGCGGCCTTGATCACACGCATTCTGCTGCTTTGCAGTTTGGCGTTGGTGATGAAGCTGGACAAGGAGCCCATCTTTTCCTTCGCGTTTCCGGGCGGTGAGTTCGCGCCGACATGGAAGGATATGATCCTATTGGTGGGCGGTCTCTTCCTCATCGGCAAGAGCACGTATGAGATCCATGAGAAGCTGGAGGGCGTGGACGGAGGGCATAATCCTACGGGCAAGGCTTCGTTCAACAGCGTCATCTTCCAGATCATGATGCTGGATATCGTGTTCTCGCTGGATTCGGTGATCACGGCGGTGGGGATGGTGAAGCAGATCGGGGTGATGATCGCGGCAGTGGTGATCGCGATGATCGTGATGTTGATGTTCGTGAACCAGATCAGCGATTTCGTGGAGCGGCATCCGGCCATCAAGATGCTGGCGCTTAGCTTCCTTATCCTCATCGGGGTGATGCTGGTGGCGGAGGGATTGGGACAGCATTTCCCGAAGGGCTATATCTACTTCGCCATGGCGTTCTCGGTGGTGGTGGAGCTGCTGAACATGAAGATGAAGAAGAAGTCGGAGAAGGTGGCGCTGCACCAGCCGTATAAATGAAATGACGAATTAAGAAATCCGAATGAAGAAGGAATGTGGCAATGACGAATGACCGGAACGTCATCAGTTTGTGAAGCCTGCGGATTACCAATCCGCGACACAGCCGACTGCCAGTCTGCGCTACAGAGTTAAGGTTTCAGCAGCGGCAAGAGGGCATCCACGATTTTTGGGGCGGCTTGGACTTCGAGGTAGCTGGATTTGGCGCGCCAGGTCTCGTAGCCGCCAAGTTCGTGGTGTTTCACGGTGGGGAGGTAGCCGTTGTAGCCGTTGGCCAGCGATACGGTGAAGGTCTGTTTAGTCGGGCTTTTATCACGTAGTTCGAGGCCGATCTCCACGAAGACTTCGCACGGGATGGCGGCGATGCCGAGGTCGCCGATATGCATGGCTTGCAGGATGGATTTCACCGTGGGCGGGTAATCGGCCATCTGCACGGTTTCGCGGGCGTAAATCTCTTCCATGGTGTCCATACGCGGGAAATTGCGAGCGCGGGACATGATCTCTTTGGCGCGGGTGACTTCCTCGGCCGTGGGGCGACGGACACCCAAGGTCACCTCCGTCTGCTTCACGCCGAGCGGAACCCAATCCTGATACTGAATCTTCTCCACGGCTGAAAGGGCAGCCTTGGCAACATCATCGGCCACCAGATTGATCTGTTCGTAAGGGGCGCGCTTGGGGCCCGGCTCGCGGAAGTTGATGTTGTTGATGTTGCCGCTGGTGCCATTGGATAGGAGGGCGACGAAATCGGGTGATGGGTTGTTGGCGGTCATCAGTTTCTTCACACGTTCACAGAAGGCGCCGTAGTAATCCGCCGAGATATGGCCACCACCCACGCCGCCGACGTAGTGCAGGGAGTAATTCGCGTAGAGGGCGATGGGTTTGCCATTGGTGCTGACGAGGGAGATGACGGAGACAGTGGGGTCAACGGGGCCGGAAGGTTCGATGAGTTCCTTGCTGGCGCGTGGGGGATTCATCTTCACCTTGTCCATACCGCCCAAGGGATTCTTATAGAGCGCCTCGTTCTTCACGAACCAGC
>Ga0222714_10004727_pt1 | contig 13224 bp, 6 predicted proteins | sample C33_3DmetaG_FD_165048 | JGI IMG/M metagenome (GOLD analysis project Ga0222714, IMG submission 165048) | Estuarine water microbial communities from San Francisco Bay, California, United States - C33_3D | ecosystem: Environmental > Aquatic > Marine > Unclassified | place: USA: California... | reverse complement strand
TCTCGGCGGCAAGGCCGTTTTTGGGGTTCGATTTAGGGGGCGGCGCCGCCGGCTTGGGGATCGCCACTGCGGCCCCCCGCCGAGGATTTTAGCAGGTCGTCGGTGAGTGGGGCGGCGCCGCCGGCTTGGGGATCGCCACTGCGGCCCCCCGCCGAGGATTTTAGCAGGTCGTCGGTGAGTGGGGCGGCGCCGCCGGCTTGGGGATCGCCACTGCGGCCCCCCGCCGAGGATTTTAGCAGGTCGTCGGTGAGTGGGGCGTCGGTGCGGCCGTCGAGGATCAAAGGCATGCCGTCTCTCCCACCTCCAATCACGATGACTTTTGAGTTTGGGGATTTGGCGAGTTCGAGCGTGGCTTGGATGCCCCGGAAGCGAAGGTAGGATTCGGTAATCCCACCGGCGGTAATAATTTCTTGGAAGGCACGGATACCCTCAGCCTCGATTTTTTTGCGTTGCGCCTCCTTTGTCTCGCTTTCCAGGCGGTAGTCGAACTCCAGCGCCAGTTGTTGGGCGCGCAGTTTCGATTCGATGGATTGTGCGACCGTGGGTGGCAGGCGGACGGCTTTGAGCAAGAGATCGTCCAGGAGAATATAGCGGTCGGCCAGTTGGGCCAGACCCCCTTGTTTAACGGTTTGTACAATAAAGCCTTGAGAGGTGTAGATTTCCTCGGGGCGATATTGACCGAGGATATAGCGAAATTGCGATTGGATTTCGGGTTTAATTATTTTTGTAACGTAATCGACACCGACATTTTTATGTAGCAGGCCGAGATCATCGCGCATGGGTCGATAGCGTATGGAAACCTCCACGGAAACCTCCAAGCCGTCCGAAGAGAGAACGCGAAATTCATCCCCCACCTGCTGCACTCTGGCGTCGTAGATCACCATGCGGTTCCACGGGGCAACGATGCGCAGGCCCTCGTCGTAAGTGCGGTCGACATCGGTGCCCCCCGTCAAAGGGCGGAAGATGACGCCAGCATGACCGGCCTCGATTAGCACAAAGATTCGATTCCAGAAAAACGCCAACAGGAACAAGACGACCAAGGCTATGCTGGTGAGCAGTACTTTGTCCTCGGCCCAAATCTCACGCCAGTTGGCCCGCATGCGCGCTCCCAGACGAGGGCGTTTTGGCCGCATTTTCCCCCGCGGCAGGCGGGTGGGGGCCGCCGAACTATTCGGGGGGGGGGTAGGCGGAGGAGAAAGGGAGGAGTCTTCCATGAATTCGGGGAGAGTCTAGACCCTTATTTAGGACGGGCGAGTACGAAATGGCGGTGGAGAGGCCGAAAATCGTGAAACGACTGGTTTGGTGCTAAGCAATCGCGGCGGATATGACATCAGGAGACCACGCATTCAGCGTGGGGCGCGACCTACCCGAGGGGGGGGCTTTCCACGTCGTGACTGTTGCCGGGTTCGGTCGCAGGTCGACGGGCCTTCGGTGGGCATGCCGTCGCGTCCTATCGGAGCGCACCAAGGAGGTCATGGTGGTGCAGCGTCAATGAACAGACGGGCGGGGGGGGGCACACCTGCCGTTCGCCTTTGGCGTCGAGGTCGGGTTGGGGCTGGCGGCTGATTCGGCGGTCAAGACCAGCCGCGAGGAGGGTCACCTCGTGCAAGTCAGCCCCATCTTGACCAAAACTCCGTAGATTCAGCCAAATTGATCGCGGCATCCGCCCCCGCTGCCGACCGACCCCAACGACTAATTCCTTACTTGAAAATGCGCTCGGTTATGCATCGCGGCATTCTGGAACCGACGAAAAAATTTTGGCGAACGAGAGATTTAATCAACCCTTGACCTTTAAGATCGGCGAGTCACTATTAGGCCTTCCAAGGCGCAGAGCGATCCTTTATTATGGCAAACCAAACCAAAAACAAATTATTGAAGTCTAAGTTGGCCCACTCGCTTGACGTCGCTCAGGTGGAAACCGATACGAGTTCCGACGCGACGGCAACCGACGGCGAAATCGATACAAATTCCATGGAGTTAATCGGTAATGCGGGCGAAATTCTCGCGATCCAGTCCACCGTTCCCGCCGCCGACCGCATTGTTTTGACCAGTTCGCTGATGGCTGCCGGGGCGGGGGCCATTCCCTTGCCGGGGTGGGATATTGCAGCCATCACGGGCGTGCAATTGAAGATGCTGGCTGACGTGTCGAAGCTCTACGAGGTGCCGTTCACCCAGAATATTGGCAAGTCGGCTATCGGAGCGTTGATAGGCGGTCTGGGGCCCTCCTACTTGGCGCGAGTTTCTTTAGGGGCTGCGGTGAAGGTAATTCCCGGAGTTGGGCAGATTGTCGGTATGGTCGCTCTTCCTGCTTTGGCCGGTGGTTGCACCTATGCGATCGGCAAGGTCTTCATCGCTCACTACGAGTCCGGGGGCACGCTGTTAAGCTTCAAGCCCAAAGAATTTTCGTCCCGTTTTGCCGCTGAAGTTAAGGCCGGTATGGAAAAAATAGCCTCAGTAAAATTATAAAAATTATCACCATGTATCTATCTATTATCCTCTACGTCGCGCTTTGTGCGCTTATCGGTCACCTCGGTCGGGAACGCAAATTCGGTTTCTTGGGTTATACCCTGGCCTCGCTTTTGCTTTCACCAATCATCGGCTTTCTTCTGGTATTGGCCTCGGAGAAAAAGTCCGTCACCACGGCTGAAGCCGAGCACCAAGCTTCCTGATACAGCTGACAATCAGCTGGTTCATACCGAAGGTCCCGTGCCTACGGGGTTTTTTCGTTCATACCCTTCCCGGGGCTAATTATCAATCGTATTGCTTGGTGCAACCAAGCTGAAGCCGTGACGATTGTTTTTTGCAACGGGAAGGGCGGGGCGGGTAAGACCACCTTATCAATCTTACTGGGCTGTGCGTTGGTGGACGCCGGTCGTAAGGTAGGGTTGCTTGATCGTGATCCCCAGCAAACTGCAACTCGGTGGGTTAAGGAGACTAAAGCCGGTTTGAGATTGGCTGTCCCGGGGGAGCGCTACGATACCACCATTATTGATACGCCGCCCCGTTTGGAGTCACCAGCGCTCCAAGAGAGTCTCCAGGCGGCAGACCGAGTGATCTTGGTTTCGTCGCCTTCGCCGGCCGATTTGTGGACGTCGCAAGACACGGCGCGATTAATCACTACCCACTATCGGGGGGGGAAATCGGCGGTCTTGTTCAATCAAGTGCAACGGCAAACAACGCTAGCCCGCGAGCTGCCTTTGATTGGAGAGCGGATCTGCTTGCCGGTGCTCTCTCGTCAAGTCGGGCGTCGGCAAGCTTACCAGCATGCCATGTTGCTCGGCTGGTCGGCTTTGGATGCAGCGGCGCGCGAGGAAATTTTGCAGGTCGCGCTGGAAATTATAACTTTCTAGGGTTATCCACCGATGGGGACGCCTCGCTTCCCGCGGTTTGGAGCCTTGGCCAACCTCTCCGCGCTATTGCAGTTCGCTTCTTCCCGTGGCTGATACTCTCCCTGTTTCGATATTGTTCCTCACTTGTCATTTCGTATGTTAACCCCCCTCAATTTTGTGGATCTCCTCGAGCGCCGCGCCGCCCTTAGCGGTGGCCTCCCGGCGGTCCACTTTCTCGCGGAAGGCGAGGGGCAGGTGGATACCTTGGACTACGCGGGACTCGATGCCCGCGCCCGGGCGATCGGGGCGCGATTGCGGGCGGAGGCCGGGGAGGGGGAACGAGTGCTTTTGCTGCACCCTCCGGGACTCGAGTTTGTCGCTTCGTTTTGTGGGTGCCTCTACGGGGGGGTGGTGGCGATCGCCGCCTACCCGCCGCGGAACGCCCGTCACATGCCGCGCATTGAGGCCATCCTGCAGGATGCTCAAGTGCGGGTAATCGTGAGCACGCGCGAGGGTCTCGCCAAGGTCGAGCCGTGGTTGGGCGAGCGCGCGGCGTCGTTTCGCCTGATTGCGAGCGACGATCTCATGCGACCTGATCCGTCGTGGCAGCGCCCGGCGATTCGCCCCGATGCGCTCGCGCTGCTGCAGTATAGTTCTGGCTCCACCGGCCAACCGCAGGGCGTCATGATCACCCATGCCAACATCATGGCGAATGCGGAGATGATTCGGCGCCAGTTTGGATACCACGACCAGTCCACGTTCGTGAGTTGGTTGCCGATTTACCACGATATGGGGTTGATCGGGAACCTGCTCCAGCCGCTCTACCTCGGAACCTCCACGGTGCTGATGCCGCCGGCCGCGTTTTTGCAGAAACCGGTGCGCTGGTTGGCCGCGATAAGCCATCATCGGGCGCGGACCACAGGTGCGCCAAATTTCGCATTCGATCTGTGTGCGCGGGTGGTCACCGCCGAACAAAAGGCCAACCTCGATCTGAGTTGCCTGGAGTTGATCTACAATGGCTCGGAGCCAATCGATGCGCGGGCCTTTGAGCGTTTTGCCGATGCTTTCGCCGGCTGTGGGTTGCGCCGCACGTCGTTGTTCGCGTGTTACGGGATGGCAGAAACCACACTGTTGGCAACGGGAGGGAAGGCAGGCGACGGGTATCGGGCGCTGCGAGTCGATCCGTCCGCCTTGGGTCGGAACGAAGCCGTCGAAGTCGTCGCCGGGCGCACCGATGGTCTTACCGTCGTGAGCTGCGGACACTCGGTGGCAGGGCAGGAACTCGCCATCGTGGACCCGGTTACCCGGCAGCCCTGTGCGGCGGCCACGGTCGGTGAGATCTGGCTACGCGGCGCTCACGTTTCGCCAGGTTACTGGGGCCAGCCGGAGCGCACGGCCGAGAGCATGGACGGGCGCCAGGCCGATGGCTCCGGATCGTGGCTGCGCACGGGCGACTTGGGCTTTTTGAAGGACAACGAGCTCTACGTGACCGGACGCATCAAGGACGTCATCATCGTGCGCGGGAAGAATCACTACCCGCAGGACATCGAGCGCACGGCGGAGTTGAGTCATCCGTCCCTCCAGCCGGGGTCGTGCGCGGCCTTTGCGCTCCGGATCGATGGGGTCGAGCAAATCGGGATCGCCGCCGAGGTCCGGCGCACCGAGCTGCGCACGCTCGACGGCCCCGCGGTGGTCTCCGCCATCCGGCGCGCCGTGCTCGAAAGCCACGAACTTTCCGTCTTCGCCGTCACCCTGCTCAAACCCGTGACTTTGCCCAAAACTTCCAGCGGAAAGCTGCAACGCTTCGCCGCCCGCGCCGGGTGGGAATCCGGCACGCTCGAAAGTGTTTACGCCGACCGCGAGCCGCCCGGCTCCGCTCCGCTCGGCTCCCCCGCGCCCGCCGCGCCGACGTCGCCAGCCGACGTCGCGCCGGCCGCCCCCGGGCTGGGGCGGCTCGGCGGCGAGCCGGAGCGCAGCCGTCGTCGCGCCGATGAGATGATTGCTTGGATCCGCGATTACGCGGAACAACGCGTCAACTCATACCTCATCGACGAGCGGCGCTGTATCCCGCCGCACATCGTGCTCGATTTCGGGAATAACGGTCTGCTGGGCCTCGAGGTGCCCGAGGAGCTCGGGGGTGCCGGTCTCACGACCGAGGACACGTTGCGCGTCGGCGTGCAACTCGGCGCGGTCGATGTCAACTTGTCGTCCTTCGTCGGCGTCCACAACGCCTTGGGTCTGCGCACCTTGTTGCGCCATGGCAGTGAGCGGATGCGGCGCGAGGTGGTTCCACCGATCGCCCAGGGCAGGGAACTGATCGCGTTTGCCTTCACGGAACCCGCCGCCGGGTCGAATCCGCGGGCCATCACCGCCACCGCCACGCCCGATGGCGCGGGCGGATGGCTCCTGCATGGCAGCAAACGCTGGATCGGCACGGGCGCTTGGTCCGGGTGGATCGTCGCGGCCGCTCATTTGCTCGACGAGTCCGGCCGCGATCGCGGCATCACCACGTTCCTGCTCCGCCAGGGTTCCCCCGGGCTGCGCATGGGGGCCGAAGAGATGACCATGGGCATGCGGGGGATGATCCAAAACACCGTGCACCTCGAGGGCATGCGGGTCGGGCTCGAGGATATGATCGGGTCGTTGGGGTCCGGCATGGATGTGGCCCAGGACACGATGAAGTTTGGTCGCCTCTTTATCGCCACCGTCAGCCTCGGGACCATGCAGCGCTGCGTGCAATTGATGCTGCGCTACGCCAGCCGTCGCACGATCTCCACCGGCCGTCTGGCCGAGAATCTCATCACGCGCGAACGCCTCACGGAACATATCGTGCGCATCGCCGCGCTGCGGTCGTTCATCACGCAGTTTGGTCGTTGGTATGACGCGGGGCTCGATGTGCCGGAGGAGTTTTTCGCCCTCGTGAAATACGCGGGCCCGGAGTCGCTCGGCCTCGCCGTCGACCACTTGCTGCAGATGCTCGGGGGCCGGGGCTATATCGAGACGAATCTCGTGCCGCAGTTCTACCGCGACGCCCGGCTGGTGCGGATTTTTGAGGGACCGACCGAGACGATGATCATGTTCCTCGGTTCGCGCATCGCCAGTCAGAGCCGGCCGCTGCAGGATTTCCTGCGCGAGCGGCTCGGTGCGCCGGAGATTGCCGACCTTGTTTTCGCGGCGGCCGACACCGCCAAGCAGCATCATCTCGTGAGGGGCACCGAGGTCGAGCAGGCGCTCGGCGTCCAGCGGGTTTCGCGCTTGCTGGGCGAGTTTGGTCTTTGGGCGCTCTGGCTCGCGATCGTGGAGCATGACACGACGGGCGACGATCCTGAGCTCCCCCGGGCGCGGGTATGGCTGCGTCGCCTCATGGCCGAGACGCATGAGCGGCTCTCCCAGCCGATTGCGGACCTCGAGTTGCCGCTCAACTCCACGGAGATTCTGGCCGCCGGCGCCCGGCACCGTGCGGCCATTGGCGACATCGAGCCGCGTGCCGCCGGCGTCGAGTTTGAACTCGATCCGCTGCTGCGCCGCGCCGACCACGTCGCCCCGAAGGCAACGGCCGCGCCGGTGCCCGCCGCGACGGTCGTCATTCCGACCGCGCCGGCACCGGCGTCCTCGTCGTCCTCCGCGCCGACCGCCCCCAATCCGGCGGAAGCGCCAAGCGACACCCGCGCGCAAGTCGCGAAAATTGAAACCTGGCTGTGTGAATGGATCGGCGGTCGCCTGCAGCTGGCGGTCGACAAGATCGATCCGCTTAAGCCGTTCTCCGACTTCGGCATCGACTCGCTCACCGCGGTCGAGTTGTCCGCCGGGCTCGGCGAATGGCTCGGGCGCGACCTCCCGACCACGCTGACGTGGGACTACCCGAACATCCGCATGTTAGCCACGAACGTGGCCGCGCCGGGCGCGATCAAGGCTCCGAGTGCCGTCGCGGGCCCGGCCCCGTCACCGGCCCCGTCGTCGTCGTTCGGCTCGGTGGCGTCGGTCAAAGTGTCTTACGCGCCTGCGAGGGACCCGGTCGCGGCTCCCTCGGCCGGGTCAGCCGTCCCCGTCTCGCCCGCCGCCGCGAGGGTTGGTGCTACGCAACTGGAAGCGATGTCCGAGGAGGATCTCGCCGCCCTGCTCGCCGAAGAGCTGAGGTCCCTCCGTGGACCGGTTAAGCGATCATGAGCGGCCCGTCGGAGATGGATTCGCTCTTGCGCGAAGCTTATGGTCAGATTCGGGCGCTGCGCGACCAGCTGACCGAGCACACCGCGCCGATCGCGATCATCGGTGCCGGCTGTCGCTTTCCCGCGGGCGTCTCCGACCTCGCGTCTTTGGCCCGCGTGCTCCGCGCCGGCACCGATGCGGTCGGTCGCGTGCCGCCGGATCGTTGGGATGCCGAGGCATTTTATGACGCCGATTCCGACGCGCCCGGAAAGATGCACACGCGCGAGGCAGCCTGCCTGGAGGGCATTGATCAATTTGACGCCGACTTCTTTGGCATCACGCCGCGGGAGGCCGAGCACCTCGATCCGCAGCAACGCCTGCTTCTCGAGGTCGCCTGGTCGGCCTTGGAAGACGCGGCGATTCCGCTTGATCGGTTGCGCGGCAGTCGCACCGGGGTCTTCACGGGGCTGATGTACAGCGACTACGTCGTACGTGCGCTGCGGGAACGCGGGCTCGACGGCATCGGAGCCTATTTGGGCACCGGCGGCACGTTCAGCGCCACCGCCGGGCGGCTCTCTTATGTGTTGGGTCTCCAGGGGCCCACGATGGCGGTTGATACGGCTTGTTCGTCGTCGCTGGTCTCCGTGCATCTCGCGTGTCAGGCGTTGCGCCAGGGCGAGTGCGATCTCGCCCTCGCGGGCGGCGTCAACGCGCTGCTGACCCCGGAGCCGAGTATCAACTTGACCAAGGCGCGGATGATATCGCCGCAGGGGCGTTGCCGCACCTTCGACGCTGCGGCGGATGGCTACGTGCGCGGCGAGGGTTGTGGATTGGTGGTGCTCAAGACCTTGGCGCGCGCGCTGGCGGACGGTGATCGGGTGCTCGGGGTGATTCGAGGGTCGGCGGTCAATCATGATGGGCGCAGCAGCGGAATCACCGCCCCGAACCGTCTCGCGCAGCAGGCCCTGATCGAGGCGGCGCTGGCCACCGCCGGGGCGTCCCCGGCCGATATCGGCTACGTGGAGTGCCATGGCACCGCGACGCCGCTGGGCGATCCGATCGAGGTCGCGGCGTTGCGGGAGGTGTTGCTACCGGGCCGTGACTCGCAGCGCCCGCTCGCGATCGGGTCGGTGAAGACGAACTTCGGTCACCTCGAAGGAGCGGCCGGAATCTGCGGACTGCTCAAGGCCTTGCTGGTGGTTCGGGGTGCCGAGGTTTTCCCGCACCTGCATCTGCAAACGCTGAATCCCCGCATCCGGCTTGATGATGCGGCGTTGCTCCGCATCCCGACGACGGCCGGTCCGTGGTTCACCGCGGGCGGTCCGCGGCTCGCGGGCGTGAGTTCGTTCGGTTTTGTGGGCACCAACGCACACGTCATCCTCGAGGCGCCGCCGGTCGAGGGGTTAGCCGCGACAACTCCTACTGCGCGGTCGCCGCAGGTGCTGACGCTGTCCGGGGCCACGCCGGAGGCGCTCGACGCCGTCGTGGTGCGACAGGCGGAGTGGTTCGCGGCCAACCCGCACGCGGATTTCGCTTCGGTCGCACGCACGCTCAACACCGGCCGCCTGCACCAGGGGCATCGGCTGGCGGTCGTGGCGGGGGATGGGGCGGAAGCGTTGCGGGCTTTGCGCGCGGGTTCCGGCGCTCAGCTCGTGCGCGGCGAAGTGCGATTCAATCGGGTGCCGCGGCTCGCGTTCCTGTTCACCGGGCAAGGTGCGCAGCAGCCGGGCATGGGTCTGGCCTTGGCCGCGACGGAGCCGGTTTTCCGTGCCGCGCTGGAGCGCTGCGATGCGCTGCTGCGCCCGTATCTGCTGCGACCTTTGCTCGAGTTGCTGGCGACCGTTTCGTCCGGGGAGCTCAGCGCGACAGGGCTCGCGCAGCCGACGTTATTATCTGTCGAGTATGCGTTGCTGGAGTTGTGGCGGGATCGGGGGGTGCAACCGGACTTTTTGCTGGGTCACAGTCTCGGTGAATACGGGGCGGCCGTGGCGGCGGGCATCTTCAGTCTGGAGGATGCGCTCACTTTGGTCCGCGTGCGTGGGCAACTCATGCAGGCCCTGCCCGCCGGCGGTGGCATGGCGGCGGTTTTGGCCGACGAAGAGCGGGTGCGGCGTGTTCTGGCGGAGTCGGCGACCGGCCTGGCCGTCGCGGGGTGTAATGCTCCGGCGGAGACGGTGATCTCGGGACCGCTCGCGGCGCTGGAGTCGGCGCTGGCGACGTGTGCGCGCGACGGTCTCACCGCGCAGCGTTTGGAGGTATCGCACGCGTTTCACTCGGAGTTGATGCGGCCGATGCTCGACGCGTTTGGCGCCGCGCTGGCGCGGGTGACGTTCCATCCGGCGACGGTGCCGATCATCAGTAACGTGACGGGCGAGGTGGATGCGGCGGGTATGATGTCGCAGCCGGAGTATTGGCTGCGGCAGATTATGTCGCCGGTGCGCTACGCGCCCGGCGTGCGCGCGTTGGCGGCGGCGGGCGTGGATCTTGCCTTGGAGCTGGGGCCCCGCCCGGTGCTGACCCGTCTTGCGACCAAGACGCTACCCGACGGCGGTGTCACCTGGCTCTCCAGTTTCGACGGTGGCCCCGATGAGCCGGGCGCGGTGGCGCGGGCGGCGGCGGCGCTGCACGTGCGGGGGGTCGGGCTCGATTGGCACGCGGTCCAAGCGCCCCGCGGGGGACGTCGCATCGGCCTGCCAGGTTATCCTTTCCAGCGGCGGCGGTATTGGTTGCCGGAGCCGACGCCGGGCGCCCTTGCCAGCGAGCGCGTCACCGCACCGCCTGCGGCGGTGCGACCGACTCGGCCGGCGTTCTCGGTGATGTTCTTTGCGGCGACGCCGGAGGCGGGCGAGACGGACAAGTATCGCCTCGTCATCGAAGCGGCGCGCTTTGCCGATCGGGCGGGCTTTGATTCGGTGTGGGTGCCGGAGCGGCATTTTACCGAAATGGGCGGGCTGTACCCGAACCCGGCGGTGCTGCAGGCCGCGCTGGCGCGCGAGACGAGCCGGATCCAGCTGCGCGCCGGCAGCGTGGTGGCGTCGTTGCACCATCCGATGCGCATCGCGGAGGAGTGGTCGATGGTGGACAACCTTTCCGGCGGGCGGGTGGGGATCTCGCTGGCGTCGGGCTGGAACCCGGACGATTTCGCGTTTTTCCCCGAGCGTTACGCGGAGCGGCATGCGCGCCTGTATGCGACCCTTGACACGGTGCGCCGCCTCTGGCGCGGCGAAGCCATCGAGCTCACCAACGGCGTGGGGCAACCCGCGACCGTGCGCCTGCGGCCCGGGCCGCGGCAGCGCGAGTTGCCGGTGTGGCTCACGGCGGCGGGCAACCCCGAGTCCTTCCGTCGGGCGGGCGAGGCCGGCGCGAATCTCCTCACGCACCTGCTCGATCAGGATCCGGCGGAGCTGGCGGTGAAGATCCGGATTTACCGCGAGGCGCGCGCGGCGGCCGGCCACGACGCGGCGGCGGGGCGCGTCACGGTGATGGTCCACACCTTCATCGGCCACGATCTCGCGGCGACCCGCGAGCGCGTGCGCGGGCCCTTCTGCGCCTACCTCAAGGCGAGCCGGCAACTCCTTGCCGGACTCGCGCACAGCCGTAGTCGCGTGGTGGACGTGAACGCCCTGTCGGAACGCGATCTGGACGATTTGGTGGGCTTTCTTTTCGAGCGATTCGCGGGAACGCGCGCGTTGATCGGCACGCCGGAGAGTTGTGCCCCGCTCGTCGAAACGCTCGTGGCGGCGGGGGTGGATGAGATCGCGAGTCTGTTGGATTTTGGTCAACCGACCGACGATGTGCTCGGCGGCTTGCCCGCGCTCGCCCAACTGCGCGAACGCTTTGTCGTCGGCGATCCCGTCGCGGCCGATTCCGTATCCATACCGGGAATACAAGAGGTGGCGCCCGCGGTGGCGGTGCCGCAGGATGATCTTTACGAGGTGGCGTGGCGCGCGCAGCCGGCGCCCACCGCCCCGGCCGAGGCGCCGGCGCGTTGGGTGTTGCTCACGCCGGCGGGGGCCGTGCCGGACGCGTTGGTGGCGCAATTGGGTCGCCTGCGGGCGGCCGTGGTTGCCGTGCCGGAAGGCGCGGTGGAGTGGATGTCGTTGCTCGCCCCGGCGCTGGGCGGGTCGCCCGGCGCGGTGCGGGTGGTCTGGCTCGAACCCGTCGCGGGGCAAGGTGACGCCGCCGCCGGTTGGTTGGAGCGCGCGCGGTCGCTCGTGCAGGCGCTGCTGGCGCTCGCGCCGCAGGCGCGGTTGAGCACGGTGACCCGGGGGGCGGTGGCGGTCGCGGGCAACGCGCCGGTGCTGGCCCAGGCGCCGTTGTGGGCCTTTCTGCGTGTGCTCGCCCAGGAACAACCCGCGCTCTGGGGCGGACTGTATGATCTGGATCCGGGGCAGCCGATCGAGCGCGGGTGGTGGGCGCTCGCCGCCGAATTGGGCGCGCAGACCACGGAAGACAAGGTCGCGTGGCGAGGCGCGGAACGTTACGTCGAACGGCTCGCGCGGATGCCCGGGCCGGTCGCGGCGGGCAACTGGGCGGTGCGGGCGGACGCGGGTTATGTGATCTCGGGCGGCTTGGGCGGTCTCGGTCTGGCGATGGCGGGTTGGCTCGCGGAGCGCGGGGCGCGGCATCTGTGCTTGTTGGGGCGCTCGGCACCGAGCGCGGCGGCGCGGGCGCAGTTGGACGAGCTCGGGCGGCGCGGGGTCACGGTGAAAATCGCGGCGGTGGACGTGGCCGATGAGGCGGGACTGCGCCGCGAGTTGGACGCGTGGCGGCTCGACGGCGCCCCGGCGGTGCGCGGCGTGGTCCATGCGGCCGGGGTGTGGCGGGACCTGCCGATGGGGCAGATGTCGGCCGAGGACCTCGCGACGGTGCTCGCGCCGAAGGTGGCCGGGACGCTCGCGCTGGAGCGCTGCGTGGGTGCGGATCTCGATTTTTTCCTTTCATGCTCCAGCCTCTCGGCGGTGTTGCCCGCGCACGGGCAGGCCAATTATGCGGCGGGCAACGCGTTTCTCGACGCGCACGCCCAGTGGCGACGCGCGCAAGGTCGTCCAGGGTTGAGCATCAACTGGGGGCCGTGGTCGGGCATCGGTTTTGGTGCGAGTGACCATGGTCGTCGCGCGCACGAGCGACTGGAGTCTTTCGGGTTGCGGCGCATCGCGCCGGCGCCGGCGCTGGCGGCGCTCGGGGCGTTGCTGGCGCGGGGGGGCGCGCAGGCCGCGGTGGTGACGGTCGATTGGGCGTTGCTCGCCCGCGTCGATGCGCCGCTCGCGCGCACCGCGTTGCTGACGGAGGTGGCCGGTCCGCTGGTCGCGCCGGCCACCAGCGCCGAACCGCTCGCGGGCATGGGCCAACGCGTCGCGGCGGCGACGCCGGCGGAGCAGCCGGCGCTCGTGCGCGCGGGCGTGGCGGAAATCATCGCGCGCGTGTTTCGCCGCCCGGTGGCGGAGCTGCGGCGCGACGAGCCTTTGCCCAATCTCGGCCTCGACTCGCTCATGGCGGTGGAGATCAAGAACCGCATCCGCGCCGAGTTCGGTCTCGACGTGCCGCTGGCGCGTTTCCTCGAAGGATCGACGGTGGAAGGACTCGCGGAGTTTACGGCCGGGGCGTGGACGGAGGGCGCGGCGGACCGGGCGACGGGCGGGGATGCGGCGCCCGCCACGGAGGAGTTTACGGTATGACGCTGACGGAACTCCGCCTGGCCTGTGCCCGCGCGGGAATACGCGTGTGGGCCGAGCCGGGGCAACTGCGC
>Ga0222714_10004726_pt1 | contig 13225 bp, 11 predicted proteins | sample C33_3DmetaG_FD_165048 | JGI IMG/M metagenome (GOLD analysis project Ga0222714, IMG submission 165048) | Estuarine water microbial communities from San Francisco Bay, California, United States - C33_3D | ecosystem: Environmental > Aquatic > Marine > Unclassified | place: USA: California... | reverse complement strand
CGCCCGTGTCGAGGCCTTCGTTGCCGATCACGCGCTGATGCGCCTGCCGGCGTTCCGCGTGTCGCATTTCACGTTGTTCGCGTCTTATCTCGGCCACGATCATCCGACTTACGTGGCCGAAACCAATTATCCGCTGGAAGACTGAGCGGGCGAGAGCCCGTGGCGCGCGATCAGGTCCATGAGCAGCGCCTTGCCCGATTCTTCCAAGAGGTCGAGCACATGCTCGAAGTCCTCGGCGCCACCGTAATAGGGATCAGGAACGTCTTCGCCCAGATGCGGCGCGAAATCCAGCATCAGCCGCAGCCTGTCGCGCCCGCGCGTGCCCGCCATGTGCGAGAGATTGCGCAGGTTGCCACGGTCCATGGCAACGATCAGGTCGAAGTCGAGAAAGTCTTCGGGCTGCGCCTTGCGCGCGCGCTGGTGAGCGATGTCGACGCCGCGCTTTTGCGCTGCACGCACGGCGCGGGCGTCGGGCCCGTCGCCGATGTGATAATCGGTGGTGCCGGCCGAATCGGCGACGATGGCATGGGACAGCCCGGCATCTGCGACCAGCCGTTCGAACACGCCCTGGGCCGAGGGCGAGCGGCAGATGTTTCCCATGCAGACGAACAGAATGCGGATCACGGTTTTCCCTGACGTGCGGGATGGCGTCCGGCGCCAATCGCGGCGCCCGCCAGATAACCCGCCGCGCACAGTATCAGCCCGTAAAGATTGACGCCAAGATCGTCCGCATAGGGCCCGCTGCCGATGTCGATCCAGGCGGGAAAGATCTGCACGCCCGCGGCGCTCTCTACCGTCACCAGCGTGCCCAGCACCAGTCCCGGCCAGAAGGCGAGGTGAAAGCTCGCCCGCCCGGCGCTTTTGATGAACGACAGCAGGAAGATCGGCGCCAGCCCCATGACCATCGTTCCCGAAATCGTCGTGGCCGCGATGATGGCGGGACCGATGCGGTCGCCCAGGTAAATGCCCAGGAGCGGCAGGTTGCCGAGAACCGCGATAGCGATCATCACGCCGCGGCCAAAGCGGGCGTCATTGCCGCTCGGCACATCGCGCGCGGCCGCCCAGTCGCGGGCCGACAATTTCGCCGCCGCGGCAAAGGTCGAATCGAGGGTCGATCCCGCGCTGGTCAGCATGATGGCATTGAAGACCAGCAGCACCGGCAGGCCGAGGGCGGCAGGCACCGCCACCGCCATGCCGCCCGAAAGACCCGCGGCGCGGCCGTAAAGCCCGACGGTGGAAAACAGCAGGATGAAGACGCCCGCCACCAGTCCCGCCAGCGCGAAACCCTTGATCATCACCTTGGGGTCGGTGATGAAGCCACGGTCGGTCATCACCGGATCGTGGAACGGGTAGCTCAGCACCTGCACCAGGGCGAGGCCGCAGAAAGTCAGCCCGGCTATGCTGGCACTTGCCGGAATTTCCGGCAGCCCGCGCGCGAGCAGGCCGGGCCACACGATGCCCAGCACCATGACCAGCAGTACCGCGGCCAGGATCATCTGTGCGCCGTCGGTCAGGATCGAGGAGCGCAAGCCTCCCCGCCACGAGTAATAAACGGTGAAGGCAGTCACGAAGAACACGCCCGTCCAGTAGGCGCCGCTGCCTTCGGCGCCGAAATAAAGTGCCGCGACCTTGGTGTTCGACCACACTTCGTTGAACAGGCGGATGGCGACGGCGATCAGGAACAGGCGTGCGCAGGCAGCGCCGTATTTTGCCGTGAGGAATCCCGAAAGCGACGTATGTCCGCCCCGTACCCGGATCAGGTAGATGGCGATGCCGGCGACGACGAAGCTCAGGTAATAGAGCGCGTAGCCGATGCCGCCCCAGATGCCGAAGGCACCGGCCAGGTCGGCGGCATTGGCGATCGACTTGGCGAAGATCCAGGTGATCGCCGCACTTGCCACCAGCAGCCACAGGCCCGGCGCCGCGCCGCGTGCATCGGCGCCCGCGAAGAACTGCGCAGGCGTCACCGCCTGGGGCGTGAGACGCAGGACGATCAGGCAGTAAGCGGCAAGAACCAGCCACGGCAGGGCGAAAGAAAAGCTCATGTCCATCATCATCGCGCCATCATGGCAGCGGTGCGGTCCGCCGTAAAATAACGGCCAATAACAAGTCGGTGATCAGTGCCGGCGGTGGTCCCCGTTGTCCGGCGCGGCGCTTCGTGCGAAGTGGCGCGCAGATTCCGCGAATCCGGCGAGACGCGCCTCGACGCGCGCGTTGATCGTACCCTCGGCGAACTTGCCGTCGGCCCCGCGTTCGCCCGCCGCCATGCCGGTCAGGAGCGCGATACCCTCGTCGATGGTGGCGACGGCATGGATGTGGAACCTGCCCGCGCGCACCGCCTCGACCACGTCATGGCGCAGCATCAGGTGCTGGACGTTGGACGCCGGGATCATGACGCCCTGATCGCCCGTCAGTCCCGCCTGGGAACAGACGTCGAAAAAGCCCTCGATCTTCTCGTTGACGCCGCCGATGGCCTGCACCTGTCCGTGCTGGTTGACGGACCCGGTAACGGCTAAATTCTGCTTGATCGGGACATCGGCCAGCGCCGACAGCAGCGCGTAAAGCTCGGCCGATGATGCGCTGTCGCCGTCGACCCCGCCGTAGGATTGTTCGAAGACGAGGCTGGCGCCGAGCGACAGCGGCATGTCCTGGCAATAACGCGCACCAAGGAAGGCCGACAGGATCAGCACGCCCTTCGAATGCAGCGGCCCGCCGAGTTCGACTTCGCGTTCGATGTCCACGACCTGCCCGCGGCCGAGACGCACGCGCGCGGTAATGCGCGCGGGATGGCCGAACGGAAATTTCCCGAGCTGCATGACCGACAGCCCGTTGACCTGGCCGACGGCCGCGCCCTTCGTGTCGATCAGTATGGTCTTGCGCGCGATCTGTTCGTAGGACAGCTGGCGGACGCGGTCGGCGCGGCGGATCTTGGCGTCGATGGCAAGCTGCACGTCTTCTGCCGTGACATGGGCGTTTTCGTTGGTCATCGCCCAGTAATCGGATTCAGCCAGCAGGTCGCAAAGGCTGCGGATGTGGGTCGAAACCTTTTCCGCGTCTTCCGCCATGCGCGAAGCGTGCTCGATGACGCGCGCGATGGCACCCGCCTCGAAGGGGCGCAGCTTCTGGTGACGGATAACCTTGGCCAGAAACCGCGCGAACATCTTCACGTTTTCCGAAGAGCGGGTCATGGTGTCCTCGAAGTCCACCTCGACCTTGAACAGCTCGCCGAATTCCGCGTCGTGCTGGCTGAGCAGGTAATAGATCATGCGGTCGCCCAGCAGAACGATCTTGAGGTTGAGCGGTACTGATTCCGGCTCCAGTGTAATCGTCGTCGCCACCGACATGATGCGTTCAGGGCTTTCGATGCGGATTTCGTGGGACTTGAGCGCGCGCTTGAGCGTTTCCCACGCAAACGGCGCCATCAGCACCTTTTCCGCATCGAGGATCAGATAACCGCCGTTGGCGCGGTGCAGCGCGCCGGGCTGGATCAGCGTCAAGTCCGTGGTGAGCGCGCCGAAACGCGCGACATGCTCTATCCGGCCGATCAGGCTCTGCAGGTTCGGCAGGTCTTCGTAGACGACGGGGGCGCCCTGTCGGCGGCCGTTGTCGACCAGCAGGTTGACCGCGTAGCGCTTGAAGAACTGTCCGGATGCGTCCATCCCGGGCAAGGTTTCGCCGATGCTTTCGCCGTCGCCTTCCGCCTGTTCGAGTCCCGGGCTCGCGCTTTCGCCCGCGCGCATGAAGGCATCGGCGTGTTCGATCAGGTCCTTGCGCACCTGGTCGAGATAATTCTGCACGTCCGGCAGATCGCCATAGCGGTCGTGCAGGTCGTCGATCAGGTGGCCGACGGCGAAGACGGTGATGCTCTGGTTCAACTCGCGCAACTGGGTGCGGACGTCGCGCTCGAAAGCGGGCAATTCGGCCATCGCCGCGTGCAGCTTTTCCTGCAGTTCGGTGATGATCTGCCGGGTCTTTTCCTGCTCGTCCTCGGGCCACTTGGAAAAATTCTCGGGGCTGACGATTTCGCCATCGCGGATCGGCGCAAGGGCGAGCCCTGCGGGCGTACGCAGGATGGCGATGGACTTTTCCGTCGCCTCGCGCTGGACGTCGGCAAAGATGCGGTCATGGGCGGCGTGGAAGCGCGCGTCCAGTTCGCGTCGGCGGGTGCGGTATTCCTCGCCCTCGAAGGCGCGCGGGATCGCCGCCTGCGCCAGCTCGACGAGCTGCGCCATGTCGCGGCGGAACGGCGCGCCCTTGCCGGCGGGCAGCAGGATCATGTTGGGACGGTGCGGATTTTCGAAATTGTGGACGTAGCAGACGTCGGGCGGCGTCTCCATCTTCGTTGCGCGCCCTTCGAGGAACTGGCGCAGGGTCGAATGCTTGCCGGTGCCCGACGGGCCGGCGGCGAACATGTTGTAGCCTTCGCGGTCGATGCCGACGGCAAAGCGGATGGCATCCACCGCGCGGCTCTGGCCGACGATATGCAGGGGATCTTCGAGGTCGTCGGTGGTGCGGAAGCCCAGTTCCTGCGGGTTGCAGCGACGGCGCAACTCGTCCGGGGCAAGGGATCGGGGAAGTTTCGGTTCGGTCACGGCGTATTCCTCTCTGGGGCCGTCAGCCTTCGCCCTCGATTTTTTCCATTTCCTCATCGCTGAAGCCGAAATGATGACCGATTTCGTGGATCAGCACATGGCGAACGATATCGGGCAGGGGCTCGTATGTCTCGACCCAATAATCGAGAATCGGCCGGCGGTAGAGAAAGATCATGTCGGGCAGGGCCCCGGAATCGCCGACGCCCTTGAGGCCGATCGATACTCCTCGGTAAAGGCCGAGGATATCGAAGGGTGATTCCAGCGCCATCTCGGCACAGGTTTCCTCGTCGGGGAACTCCTCCACCCGGACGATCACGCCCTCGGCGTGACGGGCAAGGCGCGCCGGAATGGTAGCGAAGGCCTCGCGTGCCATGTCCTCGATATCGGCGGCGGACGGCGGTTCATGGTGTGGCGTGGCGGGCGCGTCGGTCATGGGGCAAGCCTAGCGTGCGCCCACGCCGGTGTCACGATGGCGCGCTGCCGGCGGCCTTGGCCTTTGCCCGGGCGCGGGCCGCGATCATCTCGCGCCGGGCGATGTAATAGCCCGATCCGACAATGATCAGCGCGCCCACCGCCTTCCAGAAGTCGGGCACTTCGGCGAACAGGGCGATGCCGAAAATGGTGGCAAAGACGAGGCGCGAATAATCGAAGGGCGTGACGAAGGACGTCTCGCCGGTACCGAAGCCGCGCGTCAGCGCCGCCTGTCCCGCTATGCCGACGACACCGATGCCGACCAGCCAGGCCCATTGTTCGGGCGTCGGCCAGACCCAGACCGTCAGCGCCGGGACCAGCGAAACGATCGAGCCGGTAATGGCGAACCACACGACGATGGTCGTCGTCGATTCGGTGCGCGACAACTGCTTGATGATGATGGCGATGGCGCCCGCGGTGAAGGCGCCCAGCAGCGCCACCAGTGCCACCGGATCAAAGGCGGCGGTGCCGGGGCGGACCATGATCAGCACGCCGCTGAAGCCGACGACGGCCGCGATGGCGCGCCGCCAGCCCACCACTTCGCCGAGGAAAGGAATGGCCAGCGCCACGGCGAACAGCGGGCGCGAAAAGATGATGGCGACCGCTTCGGCAAGCGGCATGTGCTGGAACGAATAAAACACGCAGAACATGCCGAGCGTGCCGACCAGCGTGCGCGCCAGAAGCAGGAAAGGCCGCCCGGTCTTGAGCGCGCCCATGCCCGCGCGCATGATGAAGGGTGCCAGGGTCAATGCACCGAACAGGCAGCGGAAAAAGACGATCTGGAAGCTGTGGATGTCGCGCGCCATTTCCTTGACCATGGCGCCCATGGCCGTCAGCAGGAAGGCGGCCAGGATCACCCACATGGCGCCGCGGATGTTGGCGGGCAGCCGGTTGAAGGCCGCGCCCGCGCGGATGATCAGCGGGCGGATCATGGCGTATCCCTCCGTGCCGGTGGCGGCGCGGCAAGCTCCGCCCCGCCCGTGCCCAGCGTCACCGTGCCGATGCGCTCGCCCTTGCGGGCGCGGGCGATCTGCGCTTCGCGATGGGCCATGTAGACGGTGGCGACCGCCATGACCGCGGCGCCGATCCATGTCCAGCCGTCGGGGATTTCGGCGAAGATGATGAAGGCAATAGCTGCGGCGAAGGGCAGGCGTGCGTAATCGAAGGGCAGCACGATGGTCGCTTCGGTGACGGCATAGGCGCGCGTCATCGCCATCTGTCCGATGGTGGCAAAGCCGCCCATGACGATCAGCATCATCGTTTCCGTCAACGTGGGCCAGCGCCAGAAGAAGACGGCGGGGATCAGCGACAGAGGCGTCAGGAAAAGCCCCATCCAGGTGACGATGGCGGCGGGGCTCTCGGTGCGCGACAGGATCTTCACCATGGTTACCGAACAGGCGATGAAGACCGACGACAACAGAACCAGCAGCGCCGGTGTCGATACCGGGATGATGCCGGGCCGCAGGATGATCAGCGCGCCGGCGAAGCCCGCGGCCAGCGCCATGCTGCGGCGCAGACCCATGTGTTCGCGCAATACGACGACGGCGGCGACGGACGCGAACAGCGGCGCCGTGAACGACAGCGCCACCGCTTCGCCGAGCGGCATCAGGGTGATCGACCAGAACCACAGCAGCATCGCAGTCAGGCCGAATATGCCGCGCAGGGTATAGGCGCCGATGCGCTTCGTGCGCAGGCCGCCGAAGCCGACGCTTGCGATCCACGGCAGCATGAAGACGAGCCCGTAAAAATTACGCCAGAAGGTGATCTCGAATGGATGCATGTCCTTGCCCAGGATTCGCACCAGCACGGTCATCGATGCAAAAGCGGTGGAGGCGAGCAGCATCCAAGCGGCCCCGCGCAGGGGCGCGGGCGTCAGGCTCAGTTGATGGAGCAGGGTGCGGGCAAAAGACATGGGCGCAACTTACGCCCGAAGTGCCGGGCGAGGAAGCGCGCGCTTTGCCCCGGCAAACTTGCCAAACGGCGAGGCTCGGGGGATGCTGCGCCATGCGCGGTTATTTCGGCATCGGCGTCGAGGGCCTGTCCAAGCCCATGAACGCAGGCAATCTGTTCCGTTCGGCCCACGCCTTCGGTGCATCCTTCATTTTTTCCATCGCCGCCGAATACCAGTATGCGCGCGTGCGTCATGCCGACACCTCGAACGCGCCGTCGGAAGTCCCGCTGCATGAATTCGCGACGCTCGCCGATCTGCGCCTGCCCCAGGGCTGCCAGATGGTCGGGGTCGAAATGACCGACGATGCGGTGGACCTGCCATCGTTCCGCCATCCGCGACAGGCGGCCTATGTTTTCGGGCCCGAGCGCGGCAGCCTGTCGCCCGCCCTGATCGCCATGTGCGCCCATGTGGTGAAGATCCCGACGCGGTTCTGCATCAACGTGGCGACCGCCGGGGCCATCGTCATGTACGACCGGCTCTTGTCCATGGGCCGGCACGCCGAGCGCCCGGTGATGCCGGGGGGCGAAGGCCTGCCGCCGCCCGCCCATGTCTCGGGCGGGCCGGTGCGCCGGCGCACCCAGGGCTGGGTAACGCCCCGGCCGGTCCGGCGGCCGGCCAACAACGGCTGATCTCTAACGGCTGACAAGCGCGCCGACAGGCGATATTAATAGCCCCCATGAAGACCGTTTTATGCCCTTTCGCGCTCGTGTTTGCCGCCGCCGTGACGGCTGGTGCCGTCCATGCGGCCGACAAGCAGACTTTCCTCGGCCAGCATGGCGACTGGTATACGTACCGCCTCAACGATGACGGCGCGCGCACCTGCTACATGGTTTCGAAGCCCGTACGCAGCCGCGGCAAGTTCAAGAAGCGTGGCGATGTCGTTGCCTTCATCACCCATCGCCCGAAGGAAGGCGAACGCGACGTCATCAACTTCCAGGCCGGCTTCACCTACAAGGCGAACAGCACGGTCGCGGTGAAGATCGGGGACAGCTCGTTCTCGCTGTTCACATCGAAGGACACTTCGTGGTCGCGCAGCCCGAGCGACGACAAGGCGATCATCGGCGCGATGATCAAGGGCAACACGATGGATGTATCCGGCACGCCGTCGCGCGGCGGGCAGATCACGGATACGTATTCGCTGCGGGGTTTCACCGCGGCCTACAAGAAGATCACCCAGGCCTGCGGCCTCAAGTAGTCCGCACGACGAGGACAGAACCATGACTGCCGAAGTCGCCACCCCCGCCACCCGGGCGGAGGGCCAAGCCGCCGATGGGCGCCGCCGCCTGATCGGCATGGACCGCGACGATTTTGCCGCTTTCATCGCCGAAATCGGCGAAAAGCCGTTCCGCGCCAACCAGCTCTGGCACTGGGTCTATGGCAAGGGCGCGGCCGGCTTCGAGGACATGACGACGCTCGCGAAGTCGCTGCGGGCAGCCTTGGCCGAAACCGCGACGCTGGCGCGCCCCGTTGCGGCCGAGGACAAGCTTTCGAGCGATGCCACGCGCAAGTGGTTGTTCCGCTTGCCCGATAATGAACTGGTCGAGACCGTCTACATCCCGACAGTGGAGCGCGGCACGCTCTGCATGTCGTCCCAGGTTGGTTGCACGCTGACCTGTTCGTTCTGTCACACGGGCACGCAGAGGCTTGTTCGCAACCTCGATGCTGGGGAGATCGTCGGCCAGCTGATGGCCGCGCGCGACGCGCTCGGCGAATGGGCGCTCGGTTCGGCCGAGCGCCTGATCACCAACCTCGTCATGATGGGCATGGGCGAGCCGCTCTACAATTTCGACGAGGTCAAGAAGGCCCTTCGCATCATCATGGATGCCGAAGGCCTCGCCATCTCGAAACGGCGCATCACCTTGTCGACATCGGGTGTGGTGCCAATGATGGCGCGCTGCGGCGAAGAAATCGGCGTCAACCTTGCCGTGTCGCTGCACGCCGTGCGCGACGACCTGCGCGATATCCTGGTGCCGCTCAACCGCAAGTACCCGATCGCGGAGCTTTTGGATGCCTGCCGTGCCTATCCCGGCGTGCACAATGCGCGGCGCATCACCTTCGAATACGTGATGCTGAAAGGCGTGAACGACAGCGAAGCGGATGCGCGCGAGCTGGTGCGCCTGCTCAGCGGCATTCCGGCCAAGACCAACCTGATCCCGTTCAATCCGTGGCCGGGGGCGCCCTACGAATGCTCGACGCCCGAGGCGATCCGGCGTTTCGCCGAGATCGTCAATGCGGGCGGCCTGTCCGCCCCGGTGCGCGAGCCGCGCGGGCGTGACATCGGCGCCGCCTGTGGCCAGCTCAAGACCGCCAGTATTCGCCTGACCGCCCGCCAGCGGGCCGCTCAGGCGGGTGGGGACGCCGCCTGAGCGGTTTCCGGCCCCGCATTTACGAATTGCCGCTTTGGTGTTAGTTTGACTAGGACTTTAGAGCTTCTGCCGCATTGCCGCGCCATTGGCGTGCTTGAACAAGCGGCCTAGAACCCCACCTGAAAGCCGAGATTCGCCATGAACGTTCGCACCACCGCTTCTGCCGCCCTGATCGCCGCCCTGGCCCTGGCAGGGACTCCTGCCGTCGCCCAGGACATGAGCCACCCATCCGGCCAGTACCTCTCGATCCAGACGGGGTTCAGCTTCCTCAAGTCGGCGACCTTCACCGGGTCCGGCGTGAACAGCAGGGCCGGCTACGATGACGGTTTCGCCGGCGCGCTGGCCTTCGGCCATGCCTATGGCAATGGCGTGCGGGTCGAGGCCGAACTGGCCCGCCGCAAGAACGACTCAGATTATGCCTCCGGCAGTTCGGCGACCGGTTCAACCCGCGCCGACAGCCTGATGGTGAACGGTCTTTACGATTTTGCCGCGAGCAGCAGCTTCGTGCCTTACATCGGCGCCGGTCTCGGCCTTGCCCGTGTGAAGTCGAGCGTGTCGCCCATCGGCAGTTCGACGGTTACCGGCGACGACACCACGCCTGCCTGGCAGGCGATGGTGGGTGCCGCGATCCCGCTCGGCAATGGTCTTGAAATCACGGCCGATCTTCGTCACTTCTCGACCCTCAATGATGCGAAGCTGGGACTTGCTTCTGGCACCGCGGTTGAAACGCCCTACCGCGACAACAGCGTCATGCTCGGTCTTCGTTGGCGTTTCGGCGCTCCGGCGGCAAAACCGCAGCCCGAACCGGTGGCAGCACCCGCGCCCGCACCCGCGCCGGCACCCGTCGCCAAGGCCGCGCCCGCACCGGCACCGGCAGCGCCGCGTTCGTTCCTGATCTTCTTCGATTGGGACAAGTCGAACATTCGCCCGGACGCCCAGAAGATTCTGGAGGCCGCTGCGGCAGCCGCCAAGTCCGGCGCCCGCGTCTCCATTCAGTTGACCGGCCATGCCGACCGCTCCGGCACCACGCGCTACAACCAGCGCCTGTCGGAGCGCCGCGCCAACGCGGCGAAGGCGGAGCTCGTCAAGCTCGGCCTTTCGTCGGGTTCGATTGCCACTGTCGGCCGCGGCGAATCCCAGCCGCTGGTTGCCACCGCCGACGGCGTGCGCGAGCCGCGTAACCGCCGCGTCGAGATCCAGTTCTAGTCTTTCGTCTGGGGGAGGGGCCGTTAACGCGGCCCGAAAAGAAAAAGCCCGCGAGTTTCTCGCGGGTTTTTTCTTTGTCGGCTCAGTGTGTCGCGATGCGCCTGCGCCCGCGGTCGGTGCGAATGTTCCAGGCCACGATCAGCACGATGACGGCGGCACCGATGCTGTCGACGATGACGTTGTTCGGCCAGATCACGGCGACGCCGGCAGCGGCGGAGGCGATGCGCAGCGGCCAGTTGAGCGGCGCTTCCATGTGGCCTTCAAGCGCGGCGCCGAGCGCATAGACCGCCAGTACCGCGACGACGAAGATCATCAGCATTTCGCCAACCGAGCCGTACAGAAACGCCGTATAGGCGAACAGGATCGGCATCAGGTAGAGCCCCTTGGCCAGCCGCCAGGCGGTGAAGCCGCACGCCATGTGGGGCGCGCGCGCGATGGCGGCCGCGGCGAAGGCGGCGAGGCAGACGGGCGGGGTGACGTTCGAATCCTGGCTCAGCCAGAAGATGATCATGTGCGCCGACAGAAGCGCCGCAGTGACGACGGTGGGGTCGAGCGCCGACGGATACACCAGACGCAGGATTTCAGGCGACGTCGCGCCGAGCAGCGCTTCGGCCGCCTCGCGGCTCATCGGCTGGGCAAGCTTGGTGAGCGCCATCGGATCGGCCAGCAAGAAGGGGGCGCGCGCCGCCTCCGGCAGGGTGCCCGCCACCAGCGCGTCGATCAGGAAGGCATTCTGGATCAGCGCCTGCAGGGCGGGTGCGGAAAGGGTAGCGAGCACGATATAGGCGGCCGTTACCGGCAGGCCCATGCCGAGCACCAGCGAGGCAAGCGCGATCAGCACCAGGGCGATGAACAGGCTGTGGCCCGACCACTGCGCGATCATCAGCGAAAACGTGTTGCCGATACCCGTCATGGCGATGACGTTGACCATCAGCCCTACCGTCACCAGCAGAACCGCGGTCATCGTCATGTTGCGCGCACCCAGGATCAGCGCTTCGATGATGGCGCGTGGCCCCATGCGGTTGGGCGTCGTCCAGCTCGCCACGATCACCGCGACGATGGCACAGCCGGCCGCATAGACGGGTGTGAAACCCACAACCAGCAGGACGATCAGTGTCGTCAGCGGCACGATGAAGGCGATGCCGCCGTGACGCAGAAGCTGGCCCACGTTTTCGCCCTCGATGCTGTCCACTGCCTGCAGGTTGCGTTTCTTCGCCTCGATGCGCACGAAGAATGCCACCGACAGGAAATAGACCAGTGCCGGCAGTACGCTGACCGCGACGATGTCGAGATAAGGAATCTGGGTATTCGACGCCATGATGAAGGCGCCCGCGCCCATGATCGGCGGCATCAGCTGGCCGCCCGTGGATGCTGCCGATTCGACGCCGGCAGCAAAGCGCGCCGGGAAACCCGAACGCTTCATCAGCGGAATGGTGATGACGCCGGTGGTCACCGTATTGGCGACAGCGGATCCTGAAATCGTGCCGGTCAGGCCGGATGCCAGCACGGCAACGAAGCCGGGCCCGCCCTGAAAGCGCCCCGCGGCAAGGCGCGCAAGGCCGATGATGAATTCACCGGCGCCCGATCGCACCAGAAACGCGCCGAACAGGATGAACATCGCGACATAGGTTGCACTGATGCGCCCGATGGTGCCGAACATGCCTTCGTCGGCGAAGATGGAGCGGAACACGATCGTCTCTACCGACAGCCCGGCGAATTTGAGAACGCCCGGAACCATGGCGCCGAGCGGCGAAGCATAGGCAAGGGAGATCAGGATGATGACCGGTATCAGCCATCCTGCCGTGCGGCGCGTCAGCTCGATGCCGCCACCGATGGCGATCGCCGCGGCGATCCAGTGTTCGGGGGAAAGACGCACGCCCTGATCGTAGATCGTGTCTTCGGATGCGATGATGAATGCGGTTGCGGCGGCGACAATGATGCCGAGGCAGGTATCGAAAACAGGCAAGGTGCTGGTTGTGCCCCCGCCTTTGCGCGTCGCCGGATAGCGCAGTGCGCACAAAAGCGCGAAGCCGGCGAAATGCAGCGCGACCATCCAGTTGTCGGCGCCGATGCCGATGATGTTGGCGTAGATGTGATAAAGCGAAACGATGACCGCCAGCGCCGCGAACACGGCGCCGCCCGGCCCGGTCAACTCGCGGGTCGCGGCCTCATGGGCGCCCTCGCCCGGATCTTCCGTCCCGGCGGTGTCGTCGCTGGTCGCCTTATCCGTCATGGCGGATCACCGGGGCCCGCCTAAGGCAGGCCCCGGCAGATAAACCGCTCAGCGCTTGAGGCGCGCGGGAATCTTGACGCCCACTTCCTCGTAGTACTTGACCGCGCCCGGATGCAGCGGCAGCGGCAGGCCCGCGATGGCGGCCTCGATCGACATCGCCTTTGTCGCGGGGTGGATGCTCTGCAGGAAGGGCAGGTTTTCGTAGACGGTCTTGGTGATCATGTAGATCGTCTGCGACGGAAGATCGTCGCGCACGGCGAGGAAGTTCGGCTGGGCGATCGTGTTGATGTCCTGCTTCTGTCCCGGATAGGTGCCCGCCTTGATGTTGTAGGGCACCCACAGGTCGTCGAACTTGCCGTTCGCTTTCTTGACCTGGTCGGCGGTGAAGTCGAGTACCCGCACGCCG
>Ga0222714_10004722_pt1 | contig 13233 bp, 20 predicted proteins | sample C33_3DmetaG_FD_165048 | JGI IMG/M metagenome (GOLD analysis project Ga0222714, IMG submission 165048) | Estuarine water microbial communities from San Francisco Bay, California, United States - C33_3D | ecosystem: Environmental > Aquatic > Marine > Unclassified | place: USA: California... | reverse complement strand
GGCCCAAACCTATGCTTGACCGTTGCCATTACACAATTCGGATAATAGCGTTACTAGCGTCAGCAGTCGGGAACTGGATGGTGAACGTACCAGCCGTCGAGGTCTTGTCAGATCCGAAAGCCAGAACAGCCACAGACTTGTTTGAGTTGCTGCTGTTGTAGATCAACGCACCGTTAGCCGTGATCGTGGCAGTAGTCCAGCTAGTGTCGTTAAAATCAACATAAGCCGTAGTGCCAGAGGAGGTTGGGGCAACCGTAGTCAGGGTGTTACCGCCAGCGGTGTATCCCGTACCGGCCACTTCGTTAGTAGCTGAATACGCGGTAGTAGTAGCATCCAGCGTTGCAGCCGAAGTGTACAGGGCGATCTTAAAAGTGTCCTGCGTGTTGCTCGACAGCGCACGGTTGGTGGTGTTGAAGTTGTGACCGCCCGACAGGATATCAACCTTGAACGAGGTGGTCATTGCCTGAGTAATAGCCATTTCAAATCTCCTTAGAGTTTGTCAAGTACGTTTGCGAGATCAGAAAATCCGTACTCGGACATCTTGATCTTAAGAGTCGCCCGTTCTTCAGATTGGGCCTTATAAAAATAACCGGTCAGGATATCCCTGATCTGCTCCTTGAACGCTTTCGCCTGTTCAATAATTAAAGGATGGCTATTCTGCCCAACCTGAATAATCCGGTTAGTAGCTAGTTCAGCCAACTCTTCAGGGCTATGCCCCCGTCCGCTAGTGGCGATTACAAGCGGATTGCCAAGTTCTACATTCATGCTACAGGTACCCTAGTTTGACCACTACGATATGCATCTCGACGATTCTTGCCATCAGCGAGCATCTTCAGCAACATGAGGGATTCTTTATACTTTTCTTCGTAATATCCCACGATGTCCTGCTCACCCTTCATGAACAGATATGCCTCTCGCAGGGCACCGTACAGCAGTACGGATTCAAAGTTATCCCCAAGCCAAGAGGTACTGGCCGTCACAATCGACGGCGGATAATAGTAATAATGCAATTCTACGCCATAAGCTGCATCAGGGGTAGGCCCAAGGATCAGGCTGTTATCGTCAAACTGCGCGTAATGGGTGGGTACCCCCGTCGTATCTGGATCAGGGAAAGACTCACGGATGAAGTTCACATCCTTATCCAGAAGGAACGTCTGCGCGTTGGTAGCCGGGTCGATAACCGCCACTGAGTACGTAGCCAACCAATCATCAGGTAGAGTCACGTACTTGTTCCCGCTAGTCATGTTTCCGGTAACATTCTTACGGACGGCGGGAAGCTGTACGGAGTTATAGATCCGCTCCTCTGCCAACTGCACGAATGTCGGAATCTGCGAGACAAACGTAGACTCTGTGTTCTCACAGTAGTCCTGTATTGCCTGAGACAATTGGGTGTAGTTCATAGGTTACTATCAATCCCAGTCGAGAAACCGCTTGCCCTTACGCGCAGCACCGCCGCCACGCATGTTCATATACTTCTTTTTCTGCTTATTGCTCGACCAACGATCCCCATAAAACTTCGTGCCGTAGTACCCGATATCGTCTTCAGGATACGCACCTCCACCAGAACCCGGCTCAACCGGCACGTTCTTGGGCATATTCTTCTTCATGCAAAGCTCCTATTAAGAAATCACTACGTTAACGGCTCCCACGGAGCCTGTAGCCACCAAATCGTTAGGCGTATCCGGGTTGTAATAGGAATTCCCACCGCCTACAGGATTCCACCCCCACTGGATCATTCTACTTCCGCTCACTGTGTAATAGCTTGTATCAGGTCTTGGATTTCTAACCGCCTGCGGGTCAAACACCGGGTACTTGCCTAGATCGTCCTGCGGATGCTCGGGTTCCCAGCAAGTAGAACAGACCAGTAAATTAACGCTGCGGCCAGACTCCTCAAGTTTCTTTAGTTCTTTTAATTTATATTGAAACCCACACCTGTCGCACTCGGCAATAGTATTTTTAGCAGATGAGAACGTGATGGACATGATTAGAAATCCTGTTTAGGCACAAACCTCACAGGGGCTTTCTCTCTGTCTTCTTCAGATGCCTCTACCCACGCCTCGTCGTACATTTCTTTAAGAAGCACGATCCTCTCAGCCCCTTCAGGAACCTTCAACGACAAGTGGTAGGCCAGCCCTGCAACCAAACATGGGAGGAACCTAAACGGGATATCTTGACCGTTAACACCGTTACCGGCGTCCTGCATTCTGCGTAGTCTCCAATATACCAGCGTATAGGTAGCGGAATTATCCGGCACCGGCCAGAGATTTACCTGTGGGTACTGCGGAGTCCCTGAACTATTATTCGCACCTGTACGCCTGTTGATCCAGATTTGGATCGGCCTACCAGTAGCGTTCTTGTTCGGGATGGCAGCGTAGACACTGTTAGAAATGCGGTTAATGGTCAGGTCGCTCTGGTTCTGTCCAGTTCCAGTCCTGATCACATGCTCCAACAAGTCCACAGTATCAACAGGAAGATCGTAAGTACCGGTACCGGGAGTCAGGGCGATAGAACCCTCCTCCATAGTCCACATATTAATGCCACGATTGGCCCACTCTGCGAGCATCAGGTTGAGGCTGCGCCTAGCGGTACGCATGTCATAGCCAGTACGTAGTTCAGCCCCGCACCTCTCAAACGCTTCCTCAATAATAGCGTTAAGGTCGAGATTGAAACCAGTTGTGCCTGTAGTGTTGTAAGCCACTTACTTTACCGCATCCTGCCCTTGGTCTTCACACGGCAGATCCCGTCGCCACGGACAGCGCCACCGGCAGCGTACTTCTTGATAGAGCCGCCAGCATTCTTGTTAGTAGTACGCCCACTACCAATCTTCTTAGCGCGCGGCGGGGTAGTGCGATCGGTAGTACGCCCACTACCAATCTTCCTAGCTCGCGGCGGGGTAGGGCGAGGAGCAACTTTTGCAGGGGCAGAAGCCGCTCTACTAAAAGAACCTGAACTCCCCGCTCGTCCAGCGGTAAGCCCCAACAGGGTAGCCTGAGCCATTTTCTCAGCCGTCTGGATATCCTTTCCAGAATACTTAGGCCCACGAAGATCCTGACCGAATTCCCTACGGCTAGCACCTTGCGACGGCCTTGCCACCGGAGCAGCAGGGGCTGGCCTCCTAGCCCCGCCACGGGTAGTAGGCCCAGAAGAAGGCGCACGAACAGCCGTAAAGCCACTGTCCTTCATAGGCTTACCCGTACGCATCGACTCTTCTGCTGATTCTACACGGGTAGACTTCTGTGCGGCCTTGTCCTTTTCACGAAGCTGCTTAAGCAGGGCTAAGTTGGCTTCGGCAGACTTATCCTTACGATTCGCATAAGCTTCAGGGTCAAGCCTGCGAATCTCTGCACCAGTCTTGCCATACCTCTCTTCATCCGTCATTTCAGAAAGTTTCTTCACAGGTCCACCTTCTTCATAACCGGGATCACGAACTGCGCGAGTCTTAGATCCATGTCTCCTAGATCTTACTGAGGGTGAATAAATATCTCCTTCAGGATCTGGCCTGCCATGTATAGTTCTACGCTGCCCGCCACGTGGATTGGTTGGACCGCCACTACTCATTCCTTTTGGTCTATTCATACGCTCCCTAATTTTCTTAAGAGCATTCGTAGTGTGCTTAATAGGATGACCAACGAAGTCTTTAGGATCGGCTTTCGTCTCACCACCCGTGTTGTACTTACGCATCTTGCTTCCGCAATTGCTAGCCATGACTATCTCCTTAGCGCATCCTGCCCTTGGTGCGGCCCTTCATGCAGCAGCCGTCAGCCCTCTTGGACACCGCTCCACCAGCAGCATACTTCTTAACCTTAGGCATGCCACCCTTCTTGTAGCCCGGACGGTTGCCAGCCCCAGCGAAACGAGACATGGCATCGCTAGCCTTAGACGAAGCCTGAGAAGGCAGAGACGGTGCAGTAGGAACCCTGCCGCCAGCTTGCATACCGGGGCGCTTGCCAGCACCGGCAAAGCGAGACATTGCAGCGCCAGCCTTAGACGAAGCCTGAGAAGGCAGAGACGGTGCGGTAGGAACCTTGCCACCAGCCTGCATATTAGGATTAAAATTGGTGCCCTTATTGTACAGAGCACCGCCCTTACGAGGATTGGTGCCACCACCGCCAGCCATACGCTTAATCTTGCCACCCTTCTTGAAGCCCGTAGGACGAGCTATGCCCGTGCTAGGAGCGTACTGCGGTTGAAGCGGCAGAGGCGGTAGAGGCTTTGTATCACCAACCAGTTTTAACCCATAGGAAGTTGGAGTCGGCTGAATCGGCAACTGTTCCATTTCGTTAAAATCAGGATTGCCGCCCGCAAACACCGTGTCGCCCGGAACCGGCATTGGCTGCGCTTTCAGAACTGTCGGCGGGGGAAGGGGACCGCCAGTCGTAGGAGGCTTGCGGGACGCCATCAGATCACGCGCCCTCTGCGAAGCCTGATCAGGCAGGGTGGGGATGTTCCGCATCTCCATGCCGCGACCACGCATCATATCTCGCGCTGCCATATCAGACGGAGCAGGAGGAACAGTGGGGCGACCCATCATCCCACGATTACCCAGAGCCGTAGTGGCACGGGCATTAGCCTGTGAAGGCAGAGTAGGCGTCCTAGGAGCGGTCATAGGAGCCGTCATACCACCGTCCTGCATCTTGCGGACGCTCTTCTTAGCTTTCATCACATCTCCTCCTTCTGCCATACCGGCAAAGCGTTTTAATGACTTAAAAGGCATGTCAAGCTTGCCATGCCGGGTATCGGGATTATTAACCTTGGCCTTCGTAGACCTTTTATATTTTTTTCGTTTTTTATCAGCGGCGAAAAATTCTTTAGCTACCTTTTTGCTAGGGCCGCCGTCACCGGGCTTCTTCCACCCATGAGCAACCGCCCTCATCAACCTTGCCTGCTTTTCGCTAGTGCTAGGCATTAGTTTCTCTCATTACCTAAACGGTCAATCTTTTCTTCAATCCTGTCGAACCGGTCAAGCAATTGTTTCATATCGTGGCGGAACTCGGTACGGGTAATATGATCTCTAGCCACTTCCTCACGGGTGCGGTTCAGGAGGACGCCTAGGCGCTGAAGTTCAGCGAACTTGTCTTTCATGACATACCCCAGTACCGTTACAAGAGCAGTCAGGATCATGTTCCAAATCATCATCTCCACAGCAGACTCCCCCTAACAGTCCCATGCCCTTAGCGACTTGTTGATCCTGCTATTGGGATCATTGGCCGTCTTGGCCGAAGTCAACCTCTTTTTCATACCGGTCATCCTAGCACAAAAGCTTTTACGCCTTGCGGCGTCCTTTTCGGTCTTTGGCTTGGGGGCTGGAGCCTTAAGTCCGGGCTTGCCGGGGTTAGCCCTGTTGTAGGAAGCCCTGCCAGCAGCGTTCAAGCCGCCCTTCGGATTCTTGCCTTCCTTACGAGTCCAAGCCTGAGTCTTAGGCATCAACATCTCCCGTTACAATCTGCAATCCCAAGCGGCCAAAGGCAACTTGTGGTTCCTGTTCCGTCACATCGCTGTTGGCGAATACGTCGTCGATTTCCTGCTGGGTGACTGTCATACCAGCCGTCACGCACAGGTTAAACAGGGCTACCGGATCACCGGGGGTGCTAGCGATCATCGTCCAGTTGCCGTCCTCGTCCTGTTCCCAAGTCTGGTCTGGCATGAGGGCCGCAAACTCCGGGCTGATAGCTCCTGTGGATACGTAATGGGTAGCGGGTTCCGTGCCGTCTGCTGACAGACCAGCCAGCCACATATTCTTGCCGCCTTCAGGGGACAGGGTTTCGGCAATGCTACGGGCCAGCGGGGCGTCCGCTGCGGTAACAATCAAAGTCCTAAATGACCATAGGCTCATTAGTAAGCCCTCGTTTTAGTGTTTACATAGGTTTCAGCGCCGCTCAGTTCATCCGCTGTCGGTAGCTTGTTGCGGACGATGAGGGAGTAGAGGCGTCCGGTGTAGAAAAACTGCGAGGTATTGCGAGCAAACAGGTAAAGCGGATAATTACCGAAGTTCCCTGTGCCTTGGTCGGATGTTGATGTCTCCACTAAACTTCCATTCCTGCGGAGCGTTGTAATGTCGGCAGAAATATCCGAAAGACCTGTAATGATTGCGGTGTCTGGCGCAGCAGCAAAAACACCTGTCCCAGCCGATACTTCAGCCGTTCCCTTTGATACATAGCGGTATGAGTTTGTCCCGCTGGAACTCGGTGCTAAAAGCGCAAACACGCCATTATTAGACGCAGTCACGTTGCTGAATTCAGCCAAAAAGCCGCTTGCCGCATCACTCTCCTTCGTCACCCCCGCAAACACGCTCATCTCATCGCCGCTGCTGAAGTCAATGCTAGCGGTGGACATGGCGTCGTCTGTCGTTGCGAACAGGTACGGCGGGAACTTCGTGACATCGCTGTCGTAGGTCGGTGCGGCCCCTACTGTCGGCGCTGCGGCAATCCGCTGGTACTCGCCGTTGATGGCATCGTGGTCGGCTGCGGTGGTGAGTTGGGCGCCCCAGATGTAGATGCCGGAGGTGCCGTCTCCGTTGTTTGAAGTGCTGCCATCTGCCGTCGCGGTCGCAGCCATAACTCTACGGTTTGCCAGCACGGGATAGTTGGTTGAAATTGTGCAGCGGTACCAACCGTTGCCTTCCGAAGAAATTGTTGCAGATGCTCCTGTTCCCGCAACAGTTCCTAAAGTTCCAGTATTCAAATCAAACCATGCTCTCGCATCTGAAGAAGAAAAAGCACCGGAAACAACCGCAAAATTAAGCACAAGCCAGTTGCGTCCATTTGCTTTTGCATAAATTGAAAACGAATACGCGCCAGTTAACGGAATCGTTGATGCGTTTGTTGAATGAAGTTGCGATGTATCTGAAGCCTCAATTAAGGCATCTGCTGAATTAGTCCCATCCGGCGCAACTGTGGCATTTGGCGTCACGGTCGCATTCGTTTTTGTCCACGCCGCATTGTCAAACTGCTCAGAGTAAGTCAGTAGGTTGTACCGATTCCGCAGCACGGGCCGTGCGGTGCTGTTGTTGGCTGCGACGGCGTGGTTGCCGGGGAGTTCCTTGACGGAGATGTTGTCTAGCGCAAACCCTCCGGTTAGGCCATTTTTGAAAAACGAGAAAGTATTTGCCACCGTGCATTGAAAGGTCGCGGTGTACCGTGTAAAACTAGACGGAAGATTTGTTATATCACTAATTACAGCAGCGTTGTTGGCTACACGGAGAGACGCTGTTCCGCTGACATTTTTTGCGTCAAACGAAAGGGAGTACCATTTACCAACAGTCAGAATTGGCGAAGATAAACGAAAGTTCTCTGAATACCATGTCCCTATGTTGACCATGTCGATTAAGACAAAACCGCTGTCCCATGTCGCCGTGGCTGCGCCTTGTGTCGTCCAGCCCGTCGTATCCGTATCAAACGTCCCGTTCGTCACCAACTCCGGCCCCAGCACCAGCCCCTGACTCTTATCCAGCATCAGCCCGACAGGCTGCTCTACGGCGGTGATTGCGGTGGTGCCAGCGGTGTCGGCGTAGAGGGTGGTGAAATCGCTGGGGTCGTACCAGACGCCCTCCTCGCCAGCGGCGAATAGAGAAGCGGGGGAGAACCCCCCGCCGCCTAGGATTTGACGGATTGGCAAGGATAAGCCAAGTCCAAAGGACATTTTTACACCTAGTAGATAGCTAGAAGGTTAGTGGCTGAAGTGCCAGTACTCCAAACACGGATTACCTGAACCGGAATAACCGTGCCAGCAGTCAATCCATTGAATGTAACCGCATCGCCTTGAGCCGTAGTCACCTTCACATTTCCCGCACCGCCGACATATATAACGGAGGGATTGGCGAGGTTCGTACTGTCATTAGGTGTAACAGCCGTCGCCCCGCCGGGAAACATAGGAAAAGTAGGGCTAGGATTAGTCCTATTAGCCATGACTTACTCCTTATTAGCCAGCGGAAATGGCGAGACTTCCACCATTATTCCAGATAGCTCCAGCAACACCGGGGTCGCTAGTAGGAATAATAATTACATTTGCCGTGCCGAGAAGCGAGGCATTGCCAGATGCAGAAACGGTGGTAGCAGCGACTGCGCCCGAAAAGCCGTTCTGAGAGACAACTGGTCCTGAAAAAGTCGTAGTAGCCATATTATTCTCCTTATGCACAAGTAGCCACGGATCGGTGCATCGTCCGCTAGGCCGGTTGCCGTGGCTTAAAATGTCCTAGTACAAAAACCTTATACACTAAAAAAGAGGGGGTCGCAAGACCCCCTCCAGTGGTTTGACCGAATATTTTAATTATCAGGTCGAACCGGACGAGCCGAAGATGCCCAGAGGATCGGACCAGCCAAAGCTGTACCGCTCGCGAGCCTTGTAACGGACGTTGCCCGTGTCGAAGTCCCCGTCCATAGAATTGGACATTGAGGACCGGACGAAGTGCTTCAGGCCGTTCGGAACGTCGGTCATCAGGAAGAAAGCGTTAGGGTCAGTCAGCCAGTGATTGACCTTGTAGCCTTCTGGAATCGAACCCATCGCCCGCAGAGCGTTCAGGTCGTTGTCAGCGGTGCCGACACGGAGTTCCGTATCCAGCAGTCGCTTGGCGACGAACATCAACGCCGGGGGGATGACCAGCTTGCGAGGCTTGGCAGCAATCAGCAGGCCACGCTCATCCGTCCAAGCAGCGATCTGAATGACCGCAGCCTCAAGCGAAGTCTCGTTGAGGTCAGCCTGAACAGCAAAGGTGTTGCTGTTGACACCACCCGAAATCAGGGGGTGATCGGTGGCACAGAGCACCTTTCCGTCACCGCCAGTCGGGCCACCAGAGAACGCATTGTTAAGGACGGAAGCCGCCTTGACTTGCTTCGTGTACGCCATAGCACGGGCCAGAGCCTTCGTGTAACGACGCGAGAGCGAGTCATAGAGGTTGTCCTCAACCGCTTCTTCCGTGATGGAGAAGCCGAGAGCAATCGTCTCATGGTTGTAGCGAGCGGTCCAAGCTTCCTGCGCGTTGTCATACGCGATGGCAGCACCCTCACTCTTGACCGGAGCCGCCGAGAAGCCCGACAACTTGGTCTCTTCCTCAAAGGAACGCTCAGAGTTTTCTACCTCGTAGATCTCCTTGTGTTCCTCACCATACTGCTTATATTCCAGACCGAACAGAGCGTTCAAGCCGGGGAGCAGTTCCTTAAGTAGCTGTGCGCGTGAAATTGCCATTTTATTTTACTCCCCTATTAAATTCCAACAGCGTTGGTATAGCTGTGGAAACCCGGATTGAACTTGACGATGAACTCGACGAAGTTCCCCGAGCTGTTCTTAGTGTCAGGCACCACATCCACAACGCGGAACGGCAGGGCCGTAGAGACGTTATTAATGTAGATACCCATGCGGCTGTTACCCGTCGCAGCTACACCCGTGTTCAGCACAAGCTGTGCGTTGGTCGGAACAGAATCAGCGCGGCTCTTGAACGCAGGCAGAAGGCCCGAAGAAGCGCCGTCAGCCGTCGCGCCAGTCACCGAAACAGCCTTGAACAGCGCATTCGGGTCGTCACACACATAAGCAACGATATCCGAAGCAACCACGTTGCCGGGATAATACTGACTGAACAGCTTGTACTTCAGAACGGGGTCCGTGTACGAGCAGCCAAGGAACACACCGCAAACGCCAAGAGGAGCACCCGAAGCGGTGCTGGACTCGTTGGTCATCGTGGTAATAATCAAAGTGCCGTCATTCTTATAAGCAACAACGTCTCCGTTAAAGAGACCCGTGCCATAGTTTGACGCAATGGGGATTTCGCGGGTCGCTCCTGCGAACGGTAGACCGCCCACAAGGTTAACCGGCTTCAGCCCGTATGGGGCATCAACAGTCGGATAAGCCATTTTATTCTCCTAAATTTATTTGCCTCGTCCGAACGAAGAAGTTGACCGCTTTTCTGAAAACAACGGCATACGCTCATCGTTCTGACGCATAAAGTTGTTATCTACGGCTTCCATCTGAGACTGGGACTGAGTGGCATAGTGTGACCTTCTCTGCTCCATCAGTTCAGTGGGTGCCTTGCATAACAACAACCCGCCGTTCTCAATGTTTCCATTGGGACCGGCCTGCATACCAAGCTCAGGATGATCAGCCGCCTTGACGGGTTCCCATCCTTCACGAAACTTTGCAGACGAATTAGTGGGATCTGCTTGGCCCATTAAACTCGTCCGAATCCAGCGGAATGTCCACCCCGGTTGAGGGGACGGCTCTGGAAGAGTAGTCGGGGGTGCCCAAGACTGTTTACGCTGGGACTTTTCCCGATTTTCAAGTTCGCGAGACGTACGATTATCAGCCATTGTTGTTCTCCAGTTTGATTAGTTCTCTTGCGTACTGCTCATTGCTCAAGCCAAGTTTCTTGGCAAGGGCTACTTGCGACGGTGTCAGACGAATCTGACGAGGCGCGGTTGTCCGCGTAGCTGGAGCTACTACAGTAGCTGGTTTTGTGCGCGGTGCAGGCTTTTCCTCAACCTGTTCTTCCCGCGTTTCGTCAGCCCCTTCCTCGAAATAATCGGAGAAGCGCCTACGCATAGTCTGGTCAATCTTCTCGTAATACTCATCAGTGCGAGGATCAACGCCAGACCGGACCAATTTATCATGCAGGCCAAGCGCCAGAGCGGTCATTTCTGGATCAGTCCCAAACCAACTGTTCTTTTCCTGCCAAGCTTTTGCCTTGGTGTCGGGAACAACTGGGGCGGGTGCCCTAACCTGTTGCTGCTGTTGTACATTATCTTCTTCGTTTTGTAAAGTGGGCTTGAACCTTCCCACCTCACGAATTTTAATCTTGGCGTCCGTCAGGGCTTCCTGCGCCTCTGCGATCTTCTCAGAATCGCCAGTTTCATAAGCCTGCTTGAGCTTTTCCTTAGCAACATTAACTTCATTATCAGCGGAGCGATTAAGCTCCTGAATAAAAAGCTTTTCGCCGTGCCCAAGTCGTTGTTTTAGAAGGCGATTTTCCTCCATTTGGACCTGTGCAAAGCGCAGAGCTTCTTCACGCTCACGGGCAGTCCGTTCTTTCTCCCGACGCTCGTCATGCCAGACCTTTTTAAGCTGACCAAGGCGCTTTTTAACCTTGTCTGAATATTCCTCAAGATCATCCTTCTCAAGTTCCTCAACGACCTCCTTCGGCATGGGCTTTCGCCCCCGGTCCTCCGGTGGGGTATCGTCCACAATTTCGACGGTAAAATCGTCTAAAATCTTCTCGGCATCAGCCTTAACTTCTTGATTTTCTTCAGAAATATCAACATTGTCACTCATATAAGCTCCTTATGCGCGGGCTAGGCCACGGGGATCATCGACAACCGCTTCAACGGTGTCATCATTAATAATGCGGAACTCCCGACCATGAATCTTGAGTCGGGTACCGGAATAAGCTCGGACAAGGATAAAATCACCTTCCTTGCACCAAGGCCCGGTAGGGAACCGTTCTGCGTCCTTATAAGCAAGCTCACCAAGCTTGACCACGAACAAAACAACAGTGGAATGCTCCTCTGTCTTGATCATGGAATCAGGCTTAACGAGACCGCCACCGAACGTCTCTTCGATCTGTGGAACCATGCAAAGAATCCGATAACCCCTAGGGGTAGGAAGCTGCTTGGCCTTCTCCTCCGCAGTCTCCTTCGTTTCTTCGACGTTAATATCAGTCATCTCTATCCTCCATACGTTTTGCAAGGTCAATAATTAACTCTCTAACGGCTTCAAGACCTTGGATGAAACCGCATAACTTGTGATATTCGTTAAAATCCTTGAGATTACCCTTGGAGATATACTCCATCAGTTCATCTTTTCTACTTTCTATATTGGATTGGATATATTCCAACTCATTTGCGTAGCGCATTACTCACCTTTCTTCGGCCTAGGAATCTGCGGTGAAGGCGTTGGTTGACTTGCCTTCAACAGTTGTGCAGCGGCGTTATCCGCTCGCTGTGCGTCCATCTGGTCTTTCGCCTTAGCAGCGTCAAGGATTATCTTGGTCATGGTCTGCTTATCGCGAGCATCCATTTCATCCTTGGCTTTTGCCGCCTCAATAATGACCTTGGTCTTATCAAGTTCCTGACGAGTGGCGGCTTCCTGCTGACGAAGTTGTAGTTCCTGCGCCCTAGCTGCGGCATCCGCCATGTCCTTCTGCGCCTTGCGCTGAATCTCAGCCTGTCTAAGCTGCAATTCCTGCATCTGCATCTGGACGAGAGGATCTTGCATTTGCTGTTGCGCCTGTTGTTGCTGGGCTTCTGCGACATCCTTTTGCAACAGTTTTGCGGAAGCCATAGCAGCAAGCTGAGAGACTTGTGCTTCGATTTCCGGGTCCATCGGCTTGTCTTCTTCCATTTCTGGGAGGGGAATACCAAGCTGCTTTTCAATCTCCTTCCTATACTGGAAGGCGGTATGCTCCATGATGTGGGCGTGGAAGGCTCCCATAATCGCTTGAGCCTGCGGATTCTGCCCGATCATTCCCATCATTTTCGGGTTCTGTAGCGCGGAGATGTGCACCTGTAGGTGCGCCTCATGATCCTGACTCAGGAATGCCTTGACCGGCCTGCTATTCAGCATATTCATGTTTTCAGTAACTGGATCCACGGGCTTCATATCAGTCTCAACCGGCACGATCTTGTCAGCGTTCTTGACGCCAAGCGTCTCAATCATCTGCCTATGCAGGAACGCCAAGTCATAGATTTGTGGTGCGGTCTGGGCCAACTGCATGACCGCCTGATACTGCACAACCCTCTGGCTCATCGTGCTGGCGTTGGGGTCAGACACAGGAATGACATCCACCATGTCGTAATCAGCTTTTCTAGCAGTCTTCTCGCCAGTCTCAGGCTCGTAGGTATACGCTTCAGGAGCGTTATCACGAATAATCCCCGCCAGCAGCTTGAACTCCTGCTTCATGGCGTAGTGGATGCGAGCCTGCACGGCAGACATCACCTTCAGAACCCGCTCAAGGATCGCCAGAGTGGTTCCCACGGGAGCCTGTGCTGACATGTCGCTGACCTTGAGATCAGCCACCGCAGCGAACCTACGCCCGTCCTCGACCACTCGGTCCATCAAAGCCGCCAGAACCTGACTCGGCTCCTTGTACGGCAGGGGTAGAATGTTGTCGCTAATTGCACCGGACGGAAGATCTACGTCACGGAATTCTCCCGGCGAGATAGGCGTATCGTCGCCCTTGATCCGCAGTCCCTTGGCCTTCAAGCCACCGGGGAGGTTAGACAGCGTACCCGCATCAATAAGCTGCCGAAGCAG
>Ga0222714_10004721_pt1 | contig 13234 bp, 26 predicted proteins | sample C33_3DmetaG_FD_165048 | JGI IMG/M metagenome (GOLD analysis project Ga0222714, IMG submission 165048) | Estuarine water microbial communities from San Francisco Bay, California, United States - C33_3D | ecosystem: Environmental > Aquatic > Marine > Unclassified | place: USA: California... | reverse complement strand
ATGTTTTGGTTGACCTTGGCTTCGTTGATCGTCTCGGTGTTGTAAGCCCGCGAGGTCACGTCCATCAGCTTGCGGCGGGTCTGGCCTTCTTCCTTCATGCGCTGGACATCCGACTGGTGCTGTAAGTTCAGCGTCAGCGCGGCGATCTGCTGCTGGAGGTCGGCGATCTGCTTTTGGCTTGCCATCAGTTGCATTTGCGCCTGTGGCGGGATGTCCGACTTCTCGTCGATCTTTGCCATTGGGTTCATGGCGGCCAGACGGTCAGCGATCACATCGGCGCCGGGGAAGTCCATGTTGCGGAACACCAAATCGCCCGCGGCTTGGAACAGTTCTGGGTTGGCTTGCAACAGGGGAACCATCGACTCGACAGCCTCTTGGCGCTTCGACTGGTAGCCTGGGCCTGTGTCCATGTAAACGTCGTACTCGCCGACGGTCACGTCGTTGAGGATTTTCTCGGCGCCAGACTCGTCAACGGTGCGCTGGTTGATGGTCACCATCTCGGGGCGGTTGTCGTAACCAATGATCCGCATGACGCGCTCTTTGTCGTAAATCTTGGGGATCAAGTCCAAGATGATGCGGCCAGTCTGCTTCAACGAACGGGTCAGGTTGTCGTAGTAGTGGTAGTTCGTCATGTCAATCTGCATCTGCTGGCCGCGGATGGCCTTGCCAGATTGATTGCCCTGAGAGAACTGGTTGGCATCAAAGATGCCCACAACGGTTTGCAGGTCGTTGTTGATGGCGCTGGTGGCCTCAACAATACCGGCTGGAGGTGGCTCGGGTTGCAAGCGGGTGGGCGCGGGAGCCGGCTGGCCCTCGATGTCCTTTTGCTTGTAACGCAGAACAGGAGCGGCCTTGATGTTGGCCTGTGCCCACTCGTTTTCGTGGCCCTCGTCTTGGCCCTCTGCCAACAGCCACTTGGCCTTTGGCGCCAGCGCAACCGACTCGGTCAGAGCCGTGCGCCAGTAGTTATACATTCGCTGTGGGTCTTTCGCCATGCGGACAAGGCCGTATTTCTTGCGCTTGTCGTCAATGGTGATCTGCTGGCCGTAGACGGGCACGATGGGGATGTATTTGCCCATCCATGTCGATTCTTCCAGCACTTCCAGACCGGTCAGCTTGCACCACTTGATCACCTTGCGGACGGTGTCACGCTCGGCAACAACGTAAACGCCCGCGGCGGCCATGACTTCGGCGCTGGGGGCTTCGTCTTTGTAGACCTGTGTGCCGTCAGACAGCATCAACAGCTTGGTCTTGACGCGATCCGTGTACCACCATTCGGCCACGCGGATGTCTTCCTTCATGACCCAGTCGGCGTCAGAATCGCCAGTGCCGCGGCCATTGAAGTTGCCGCCATCGTCGGCGTTGGGGTACTGAGCGCGGAAGTCCTTTTTGCTCATCACCTCGGTGATCAGGCAGCTTTCAGCGTCCGATCCGTCAGGCATTTGCGAGTTAGGGTCAAAGTAGACCGTGAACGGGTTGGCGATGGGCTTGATGTAGATTTCTTGATCGAATGAGTCTTCCCGCACGTAGTCGGTGACCACGCGCCAGTAGCCCCAGCCCATACGCACAGCAAACTCAAAGGCCGTGTCGTAGGCCGTGTCTGCGTCTGAGTTGACCTCGATGTGCTTAAAGATGCCGGTGAGGATGTCCGCGACCTTGGCGTTGGCCGCCGAGTTCATCGAATGGGCCTTCATGCGGGGGCGGGCTTGGCGCTGCTGGTTGCAGACCTGGCGGATGAAACCATCGAGCTTGTTGATGGTCAGGCAGGGCCGAGCCTCAAGGTTGCGCGAGTTCTGCACCTCAACCGGCCACTGGTCACCGGACGAAAACTTGAGATCGTCCATTGCCTCTTGGCGGTTGTACGAATCTGCGTCGTTGGAGAATCGCAGGAATTTCTGTGCATCTTGAATGCGCTGGTCGTTGCTCATATTTACCCCATCCATGAACCGGCTGCCTGATAGTTCCCGCGCTTCGCCACTGATTTGCGTGGCTCATTGACCACCAGACCAATGTAGCGAAACGCATCCGCGCCGTGTGAATAAATGTCGTGGAGCGGCGATTTGGAGAACTGCTTTGTGTCTGGGTCTACATCATACCGATAATGCCGCAAGCATTGAAGCCCTTGATAACAGTTCTCGCGGTCAAAGTAGCACTTGCCAAACATGGTTCGGGCCGCGTTGATCGAGTCGGCGATGGGCACTCGGGGCAGAATCTGCACCTTATAGCCAGCCGCCCGCACAATGTCAGCAATGGATCGACCCGCCGCGGCCAGTGTGGAGTTCTCCGCGTCATGGGGCAACCACATGGTGTCGTAGACGTAACCCAGCTTTTGAAGCTCCGCCAGGTAGTAGGACATGGTCTTCTGGCTGTCCTCAAGGTAGCGCACCAGACGTATCTCAAAGCCAAAAAACTGGACGAACCAGATCGCCGTGTTGTCGGCCCAACCCAAGTCAAACACCGCGTGGACGGGCTTGTTGGGATCGTAGGGCACTCGGGTGATCCGTTGCTCCAAGTCGGCCATCGTCATCTCATGGGCGAACACAGCGCCGTCCACGGTCTTGCGGCACAAACCTTCCCAGACCGTGTTGTAAGCCTCCAAGTCGCGCATTTGGAGGTTGTCTTTCTCCTCCCGCAGCGTCTGAGGGAACCACGGGTTGTCGCGCCATGTGATCTTTTGCACCACGGCATTGGTCGGCGGGCTGACCACGAACCGCTGGAACGTGTCATCGGTCTCAAGCTCGGGGTTGAACGTGATCCAGATTTCCGACCCGTCCTTACGGATGGTGGGGATCAGCACGTTCCAAGAGGTGCGCGACACGGTCTGCGCTTCCTCAACCCAGCAAATGTCCACGCCCTCAAACGATTTGACGTTGGTGATGTTGTTCTTCAGGCCGATAAAGAAGAACTCCGTGCCGTTTTTGCCGCGGACGCTGGTCTGGGTGATCTCGTAGAACGACTGCAAGCCCAAGGCGTAGATTTGGTCTGTCAACAGCTTATGCACAGAGTCCTTGATGGACACTTGGAACTCACGGGCGCAAAGGATGCGGATTTGCGACTTGGCGCCAAGGATCAACAGCGCCCGAGCCACGCCCCACGACTTTGCTCCGCCGCGGCCACCAAACAAGACTTTGTAACGCTTCGGCTCAAACAAGCACCGCAGCTTTGTGGGGAACTCGGCCTTACCAATGGCGCTGGCGACTTCACTGTCCATCTTTGGAATCGACAAACGAAACTTGGATGCCGGTCAACAGAGGCGTGCCGTTTGCGCCCACCAATTCATTGACCTGCGTTTCTTTCCAGCCAGCACGGGTTTTGAGCCAAAAGATCATGGCCGTGGTGTTGCCCGACTTGGCTTGCTCATACAGTGATTTGCCAATCTGCGAGTTGGCGTCAATTCTGCCCTCGTCCAGCTCTTGCCGGTAATACTTGGTCAGGGTGTCGGCGCAAATGCCGAGCTTGATGGCAATGTCCTCGTGGCGGATGCCAACAGCCGCCAAGGTCTTAACTTGGATGCGCGTTTGCTCCGTTGGCTGATGTGGGGGGCGACCTTGTGACACTTTATAACTCCGATTTAGCGGCCAATTGAGCCGTTTTACCAGTAAATTCTTCCCATCGCTTGACGATCACGTCGCAATACTTGGGGTCAAGCTCCATGACATAAGCATTTCGGCCTGTTTGTTCTGCTCCAATCAAAGTGCTGCCACTACCACCAAACAAATCCAACACGTTAAGCAGCTTTACATGATTGCCAAAAGCCCTGACTGATAAGGCAACGGGTTTTTGCGTGGGATGAACGTAGTTTGTGTCTTTTTTAATGCTCCACAAATCACTTTCGTTTTTGATCTCTTGATCAATGTTGCCGTTAAACAAGCAAAACTCATGCTGGTGTCGATAGCCATTGCCCATGCCAAAGACATTTTTAGCCCAAACAATACAGGTTTTGTAATCCAGCTTGCCTTGCAAAACACCGTAAAAGTTCCAGTTGCACCAAATGTAATAAACCTTTGGATTTACGGCTCGTATGGTATTGCAAACTTCTGAAATAAAGTTCTCAAATTCCGCGTCTGGCAAATTGTCGTTTTTGATAACGTCATGCTTGCCTGAACGACCATTAAAAGCCACGTTGTAGGGCGGGTCGGTAAATACCATGTCCACCGCATTGCCATCCATCAGCTTTTCCACCGCGTCAATACTGGTGCTGTCGCCACACATCAAACGATGCCGGCCCATGATCCAAATGTCACCAGGCTTGGTCTTTGGCTCCTCTGGCGCCTCTGGTACAGCGTCCTCGTCCGTTAAGCCTTCGGTTGCCTGTATTGGGTCGAGCAGCGCTTTCAGCTCTTTCTCGTCAAAGCCAAGGATGTCCAGCGCGAAATCGTCCTCCAAAAGCTCGTTCAGCTCAATGGTCAGCATTTCGTTGTCCCAGCCGGCGTTCAAGGCCAAGCGGTTGTCGGCAATCACGTATGCCTTGCGCTGGGTCTCGGTCAGGTGGTCCAGTCGAATACAGGGGACTTCCTCCATGCCAGCGCGTCGAGCAGCCAAAAGGCGGCCGTGGCCGGCGATGATGGTGTTGTCTTTGTCGATCAGGATTGGGTTGTTGAACCCGAACTCTTTGATGCTTGCGGCGATTTGAGCAACTTGCTCGTCAGAATGTGTGCGGGAGTTCTTTGCGTAGGGCAGTAACGCTTCCACCCCAATACGCTCGATGCGGCTTGCACCGTGAGATTTTTCGGCCATATAAGGTTCCACCTATAAGTTCCAGAACCTTGATGTTAACAGTTTTTACCGTCAGCGGCCAATGTCCTTCAAGGCGTTGTGGCCCTTCTTCTTTTTGGCGGCCTCGCGTTTGACCGCGTAAGCAATTGCCACGGCTTGCTTGGGCGGCTTGCCGGCGCTGATCTCGGCTTTGACATTCCTGTCAAATGCTTTCTTTCCAACGTCTTTGAGTAGCGGCATCAGCAGTTCCAGTTCTTCAAAGATGCAGCCTTGCGCGTTGGACGGCCCTTCTCGTCCTTCATCGGCCCTGGCATCCCAGACATCCGAGCGCAAAACGATGCCTTACGGCCAGCGTCTGCCTTCGTCTTGGGGTTCGGGGCTGGTGGCTTCAGGTTGCTGTTGTTCTTGGCGTTGTATTCTGCACGACCTTTGGCGGTCATGCCAGCGCCCTTGTCTGTCGGGTTGTAGGTCTTGCCTTTGCCCGTGGTGACTTTCGGGATCGGTTTGTTAGTGGACTTGGGCATCGTCAACCTCGATGAAGCAAACGTCCTTCCAACTCATGACGATGAATTCTTCACCTTCGCTGGTCACACGGGGGAAGGACAAATACTCCTCCATCGTGCCGAAACGAATGCGCTGGCCGACCTCAATTGGGTTCGGGATCAGACGGTTCTCGTCGTTGCGCTCACCTGGCCCCACCGCCACCACCTCACCAGTGTTGGGCAACTCCGCCATGATCACATGGAGGATTTCGCTTTTCACTCGTTCAATGGGGCGGACAATGATCTTGTCACGTAGGGGTCGCAGGTTCACGTTTTTTCCTTTGTTTTGGCTCGGCCTCTGTGGGCTCGGTCTTTACGGGCTGATGCTCACCACACCACATCCCGATCTGCTTGGTCACCGATTCAGGGTATCGCCGGCAATGGCCGAATTGCGTACCTTGGAAGAACCGGCAGTTTCCGCAGTTATTCATTTCTGGTAAATCTCGCCAGAATTGTTCGTGCCCATCTTGGTGTCACGACCCTTCATGGTCATCTTTTCGCCCATTGGCTTGTTCTTACCCATTTGGCTGACGCCGTTCTTCAGGGGTTCTTTGCGGCCAGCTTTGTCGTTGCAGTGCGATGGCACTTGGAATTTGTTGGACATGGTGGTTCCTTTCAAGAGAGGTTTTGCAGTTTGTAAAGCGTGGAATCGATGAGGTCAAGAATCTCGTCGATGGTATTCTGAATCTCAGAATCTTTGGGAAGGTGGCCGCGGTTTTGGTCAACGTACTTTTGCAGGGCTTTAAAGTAGCGGATCGGGTCTTTCTCGATCTCAAACTCCTCCTCAAATTCGCCCACCAGACCGTGGCGGCCCATGTACGACTCGACAAGGCGGTCAACCAAGTCAGGGATGGCCTTGTAGTATTTGCCCAAGGCTTTGTGCGCGGAATAGCTTTTCGTCTGCCAATGCTGAAGGTGCGCGCAAGTCGCAGAGTTCAGCAGCGCCAGAGAAAACGCTTCGATGTCTTTCATGCGGGTTGTCCTTCACACAAGCAATACACATTGACCACTTTTGGCCCTGTCATTGTAGCGGCCTTGGCGCTTTTTGTCGCTGATATTTTGCCTTGGCATTGTGTCAGCTTCCACAGGACGGCTTTGACCGAATGGGGCTTGGCCTTCAACTCGATGGCAATTTGCGCCTGAGTCATGTTCGGCTGGCGCTCCAGCAGGTCAAGGATGTCTTGGGAGAGGTTTGGTCGCCTTTTCATTCCCAAAGTGTAAACTGTTTATTTGACGGCTGGGCGGATTTAGGCCAAAAAAAGGGAGCCTTGGCTCCCAAAGCTGGCAACTGCGGATGTCAGCGCCTCTATTCTATGACAGGAACGGGCACTTCTGCGGGCCACTGGCCGCTGTCGGTCAGGGCTTGGACGGTCTTGTAGTGGGCAACCTTCCACGCCAACTGCCGCTCGGCCTTCGACCACTTGGCGCCTTGGTCAATGTCGTAATGACAGCTCATGCACAGCGCCGCGGTCAGGTTGTCATCGGCTTTGATGCCCCTGCCCTTGCCGCCGCCCCAGTTTGTGTGGGCTGCTTGGACGCAGACACCAGACCCGCATATTTGGCAGTCCAGGCTGGCGACCAGGCGCAGCAGCTTTTTGCTGCGGACGTAAGGGTGTTTCGGGATCATTGGTGCGCCCTGTCTTGGGTTCGGTTGGTGGCCTCACGGCTTCGCCAGATTTCGATGTCCAGCCGAGCAGACTCCATCTCCCACTTCAGGGTCTCCTCTGCCTCAATCGCCACGGCCAGCCCCTTGAGAACTTGGTGGTAGGCAGGGTCAGCGTATGCCTCGCGCTCTTGAGCGTTGGCGGCCTCCACCCCCAGCTTGAGGGCTTCCTTCATCAACATGGCCTTTTTGGTCTTGCGGTACTCCTCAAGGTAGACCCGCTGGGCCTTGGCCTCACCGTATGCGGGCGCCTTCTCCCGAATGACCTGTGCAGCTTCTTCTGGCTTCATGCGTTCCTCCGTGCCCATTCAGCAATCAACAATGCCTCGGCCCGCCCGTTGTCCTTCTGGCGCCCCAGCGGGGCATTCGGCCAAAGCTCCCGCGCCATGTTCAGGCTCGAGCGCTTGTCAGAGGTCAAACCCATCGCCTTTTTCCACATTTGCGGTGTGACGAGGTGGGCTGGGCACAGCAAGCGGTCAACAAGGCCCAAGGCGACCCCATAGGCGACCCCAAACTTGAAGGATGAGGCCACCCCCTGCTTGGGCATCGAATGCACCACCTCAAGGGCCACCTCGCGGTCTTGGCGGTCAAGTGCTTGGCTCATCTCCGCCCAGACCATCCTCTGGTTGATGTGCTTGGTGTCGTGGATCATGTCGCCGCACGACACGTAACCGCCGTGGTGGTCAATCATCCCCCACGCGCCAGAGAAGCCTGGGTCAATCCCGACGTAGATCATTGGATTCCCCCTTGAGCCGCTGACGGTACATCTCGGCAACCAAGGTATCGAGACCATCCTTGCCACGCACCTTGGCAATGCCCGCCTTCATCACCTCCCACCAGTGCTGGGCCATCGGCTTGCCAACCTCCCGCACTTTGGCTTTGTAGCGTTGAATCCACTCGCGGGCTTCGCATTCCCGCATAAAGGTCGCCTGTGGCGATGAGGGCGGCGCTGATCTGCTCAAAGGAATAAGTTTCTCCATCTTTGACCTTGTCCAGTAGTTTTCGGGCGTCTGTGATGTTCATCGGATCACCTGCCGCCATGCGTCGCGCTGGAGTTTACTCAGACATTCGCCAGCTTCCTCTCGGGCCTTCAGCTTTTGCGCCCAGGCTCTCGGCTCAACGATCACCCCGACCTTTAATTCTTTGATCACGGCCATCTTTTCCTCTTTGGTCAACACGACATTGGATCGGCGCGGCTCTTGTTCTTGCGCTTTGGCAAAGGTCGGCAGGGAACCAACCAACTGTCGGCTCTGCAAACCGGTGGTCATGGCCGGCCAGTCACGCGAGGGCGTGGCGGCGTGGAAGGTGCAAAGGCGTGTGCCAAAGTTGACTGACCACTCCATCGGGCAACCGTGGGCGCTGCACAGCAGGTCGCTGTTGTCAACCTCAAGCGGCTCAGACTTTTTCCAATTATTAAACCCCATGATATTTTCCCTCCACGATTTTTGCGAAATTGCTTGGTCTCAGAATCCACTCAAGGTCAGCGGCAAAGGCCCGACCATCTTTGTGCTGGATGCGGCCCGTCAGGAACTTTGACTTGCCGATGTGCTGGAAAAACTCACCCCACCAGTTCAACACGTCCTTTGTGTCGATCTGTTTCTCTTGGGCAAGCTCCGCGGCCACCTCACGCCACCGCTGGCGCAGATAACCCTGTCGGGCAGCATTCCAGACCTCGACCCTGCGGAGGGTGGGCAGGTGCTGGTGGTAAAGCTCAACAACGGCCTTGTGTTCACAAGTTGGCAAACCGTCTTTGGCCTCGGGTTCGCCGTTAGGCGGACATATATAGGTATTCTTTTGGTTATTGGTTATTGGTTCTTGGTTAGCATCAGAAACAGGTGCATTCGGATTGCGTTCGGTATGCGTTCGCATTGCGCTCGCATTACTCCAACGTGCGGACGCACTGTTTTTGGCCTTTTCGCTCTTGCTGTGGTACTCGGCGATTTCCTCATCGCAACGCTTGTGTCGCCACCCCTCGTCCGTCAAAACAAAGAAGTGGCGCAGTATCAAACGCACCGTTTTTTCATCCGAACGCATACCGAACGCAATGCCTTCGCAATCGTCAGGCAAAGGCTTTTCGTCCAGGTAGTATTTCCAAAGCATCCGCAGATAGATGCCCATTTGCTCATTACTGAGATGGCCGGTGTCTTTCAAAAAGTCACCAATGTGATGTCGGTAGTAGTGCATTGAAGCGCCCAGCAAAACCCACTGAAAAGAAACGACAGCAGGCGGTGGGTTCGCTTTTCGGTCTGCTCATGACTTCAGACCTAGCTGGGTTTCAAAAAATTATAACCGGTTGAACCACTCAGGACGAACAACCATCAACTGGTACAGGCGGCCAGGTGGGATTTCCTTCCACTGCCACACAGCGCCGCGAGTTACGTTCAACAGCCGCGCAAGGGCAGACTGGGAACCAGCTCGTTTGATTGCTTCATCTTTGGTCATGCGTCAATCATACTACACAAACAAAGCCAGCGGGTTAGGGAAACCCCCTAGAAAATATTTTTCCAAAAAGACTTGACGGGTGTTCAGTATGCTATACAATAGCGCCATGCCCCAGCAATTTTGCAAAGGGTCTATTTAGGAGAAACAGCATGACATACGCAGACGATGGTTTCGACCAAACAACCGCCGAAATCTTGGCGACCACCAAAGCCCTCACCGATCCCGACACCTTGCAAGACGCTTTCGCTGACTTCATCGGCGGCGGCGAAGGCTTAGACCTGCTTGCAATCATCCTCGGCGCCACCTCTGACGCCGCCAAACTCCAAGCGATCAACACCCTCAAGGCGCAATACCTTGATGCCCGCTACACGCGCATCGTGATCGACAAAGAAACCACCAGCCTGATGTTCTAAGGAGCCAACATGAAAAACATCGCCACCGCACTCGTCAAGGCCCAGCAAGCCTTTGGCCCAGCCCTCAAGACCTCCACCAACCCACACTTTCGCTCACGGTACGCTGACCTGTCGGCCTGTGTGGAGGCGGTCATCGAGGGGCTTAACACCGCAGGGATTGCCCTGATCCAGCGCACCAGCGAGGACAACACCGGCGTGACAGTCGAGACGGTCTTTATCCACGAATCGGGCGAGATGCTGGAATGCGGCAAGTTGCACGTCCCAGCGGCCAAACAAGACCCGCAAGGGTACGGCTCGGCATTGACCTACGCACGCCGGTACAGCCTGATGGCCGCTTGCGGTATCGCACCAGAGGACGACGACGGCAACCTCGCCAGCCGCAAAGTCCCAACGCCAGACATCACCGATCACCTCTCGGCCATTGAAGCCAGCGCTACCAGCGACGAATTGGCAGAGGCTTACAAACAAGCACTTGAGGCTTGCCAAGGCAACCAAGGCCTACAGGCCAAGGTTATTGCAGCAAAAAAAGCGCGAGTCGAACGCGCAAAGAAAGAGAAAAATGATTGAACAAGGCACACCAGAATGGTTCGCTGACCGACTGGGCAAGGTCACCGCCTCGCGTCTCGCCGACGTGTTGGCAAAGACCAAAACCGGTTACTCGGCAACGCGCAACAACTACATGACCCAGCTCGTTCTGGAGCGTGTGACCGGCAGCCGCGCCGAGGGCTACACCAACGCAGCAATGGCATGGGGAACCGAACAGGAACCTTTTGCCCGCGCCGCATACGAGGCCCACACAGGCCAAATGGTGGAGGAGGTAGGCTTCATACCTCATCCCGACATTGATGGCGCTGGCGCCTCTCCTGACGGCTTGGTGGGCGACGATGGCATGGTCGAGATCAAGTGCCCATCGTCCAGCACGGCCCTTGAGGTTTGGCTGACCCACGCCCAAGGAAACGATCCGGTGGACGCCAAGTATTACGCGCAAATGCAGTGGCAAATGCGCTGCGCTGACCGCTCATGGTGCGATTACGTGGTCTTTGACCCACGAATGCCAGCCAAGGCCCAGCTTTTCGTTTACCGCGTCAAGCGCAACGAAGACTTCATCGCCAACGCAGAAGACGAGGTGATCACGTTCTTGACAGAGTTGGACATCAAAGTTGAGTCCCTCAAAGCCATCATTGGAGAGTAAAAATGAAACTTGAACTGACCCGCGCAGAAGTCGAGAAAATTCTTTTGGAATACGCCAACAACCTGGTGCAAGGCCAAAAGTTCAACGAAGTCACCGGTGGCGCATACCGCGATCTGCCTGACAACATCATCCTCACCAAAACCGAAAAGGAATAACCATGTCAAAAATTGTCAAAGAAATTTCGTGCATCGTCGGCGAATACACCAACGGGCAAGGCGAAAAGAAAAAGCGTTACCAGCGCATCGGCTCGGTCATTGAGACTAAGAACGGCCCAATGCTCAAACTGGACGTGATCCCCCTGCGCGAAGGCGGCTGGGACGGCTGGGCATACATGAACGACCCACGCCCACAAGAAGCACAGCCTCGCCGCCAAGCCTCTGGGTTTGACGACATGGATTCCGACGTGCCTTTTTGAGGAACAGCGATGAACGCAGCAAATATTGAAAAAAGCGCCCGACTGGGCCGAGTCCTCGATTTGCTGTCACAGGGTGGGGAGTTCACCACCCTGGACATCATCAAACAAGCCGGCGTCTGCGCCGTCAACAGCATTGTGGCCGAACTGCGGTGCAACGGGTTTGAGATTAACTGCCAGCGCCGCGGCGACAAATGGTTTTACAGACTGGAGAAACAAAATGAAGCATGACCTCATCACTTACCGTCACCCTCGTAGCTTGGAAGAAGCCTTTGGCCCCTATGAGCGCTGGGGTGAAATTGTCGAAATGGACGCCCAGCCAGAGATGGATTGGGAGGACAAGATTGTTCTGTGGGCCGCGCCCGTGGTTGCGATCTTTTTGATTGTTTTGCTGGCGTTTGAGGCATGAGTTTTACGCGACATCAACTCAAGTTGGCTGGATCGGCCAATTCGGGCAAGCAATACAAAACGTGCGCGAAGTGCGGCCAAGACAAACCACAGGACGGTGGCGTCGAGATGGGGCCATCAAAGTGGATTTGCGTGGTGTGCTGGAACCGCGGGGTAAAGAAACCATGATCAAGTATTTGGTTGCTGGGCTGGTTTGGGCGGCCTCCACGTATTACTTCACACAGGACGCCTTCAAAGAGGGCTTTCAGCAGGGCTGGTTTGAGGGGCAAGCGGATGCCCAGCAAGACGAGCAAAAAGTTTTTATGCAATGCACTGAATGGTGGTTTGGCGGGGATGAGACCAAGGCCAAACAAGCCATTGAGCAGTATTGCGAAAGGAGGGGCCGGTGACTCTAAGAGAACAAATTGAGCGGCAAATGGGCCGATTTGAGGCCGAAACAGCCAAGGTGGGGCGCAGGTATCACGCCGCATCAGCACTTCCACCATCGGCGTGGCGCAGGTCTTTGAAGGGCTGGGTGGCACTGGCCCTTGGCTGGGTGCTGGGCACACTGTTCGGCGTGGTGTTGGTGCTTGTTTGGGAGATGACGAAATGAGCAAACAAATTGAAGCAATGAAGCTGGCGCTGAAAACGCTGGAGCAGTGGGACGATCCTTTTTACAAGCGCGGGAGGGCCATCGCAGTCCTGCAAGAAGCACTGGCAGAGCAGCCAGCACAGCAGGAGCCGGATTACTGGCTTGGCTACGGGTTACAGGCTTACACAGAAAAACCGTTCGATGGAGCAACGCCTGTTTGGGCATCCCCACAACCACCAGCGCAGCCGCTGACGGATGAGCAGATTGCGAAATGTTACGAAAGGACCGGGCACTACCAAGCACTGCGGCCACAAGACCGATTTGCTGTGTTTGCGCTTGCCCGAGCCATCGAAGCCGCCCACGGCATCACGAAAGGAAACACATGACCACACAAACCGAAGCCGAACGACTGGCTGATGCGCTGGAGCGCCAATTCCCTACTGGCACAGCGCAAGGCCACCTTGACGGAGAAGCCGCCGCCGAACTGCGCCGCTTGGTGTCGTTCAACAACGAACTGATGGACGAAGTGGCACGGCTGAACAAAGCCCTGACGTGGGAACAGAACCGCTCAGAGCGCATCGGCACACACGCCCCCGGATGCCACACATGGGGGCCAAGCCACTACGAATGTCTGTTGCGTGAGCTTGACCAAATCATCGCTGATGAGCGTGAGTCGTGTGCAAAGGTGGTCGAGCAATATACAGGCGCATGGAATGACGAAGGATATGCGCTGGCACAAACAATCCGAGCAAGGGGGAACACATGAACGACTGGGAGAAGCTCCAGCTTTACATCACCACGGTCATCATCGCCACGGCGATCATCGGCTTTGGCGTAATGGTCGCCATGTGGATCGCGCCATGAAGACCGTCGCA
>Ga0222714_10004719_pt1 | contig 13238 bp, 15 predicted proteins | sample C33_3DmetaG_FD_165048 | JGI IMG/M metagenome (GOLD analysis project Ga0222714, IMG submission 165048) | Estuarine water microbial communities from San Francisco Bay, California, United States - C33_3D | ecosystem: Environmental > Aquatic > Marine > Unclassified | place: USA: California... | reverse complement strand
TCCATTCGCAAGGCAACGTTTCACAACGTGGTTCGAAAAGCGTCCAAAGATTCGAGTAATGAAATCACAAGGTGATGTTGTGGTCTTTCCTACCTGTGTTGTGGAATATCAGCATCCAAGTATTGGGCACGACTTAGTCAAGGTCTATGAGCACAACGGTGTTACGTGTTCACTCGCTAGTACGACAACTTGTTGTGGCGCTCCGTATCTTCATTCTGGCGATATCGATGGCTTCACCAAAGTTGCAGCAAAGAATGCTTCCAAACTGGCGCAAGATATTCGCGCAGGTAAAGACATCGTTGTGCCACAACCCACATGTAGTTACATCTTGAAAAAAGACTATGTCGACTATGTCGGTGGTCCTGATGCAGAGTTGGTATCACGGCACACGTATGACGCAGCTGAATATTTGATGAACCTGCATAATCGAGATGGCAATTCGCTAGATCTCGAGTTCACCGGCGTGATCCGTGACTCGATTACCTACCATTCGCCATGTCATCTTCGAGCACAAGACATTGGGTTAAGGAGCCGTGACCTGATGAAGTTGACCGGTGCAAAAGTGAAGGCAGTGCAGCAATGTTCGGGCATTGATGGCTTGTGGGGGTTGCGAGCCGAAAACGCTCATGTGTCTCTACAGATTGCCGAGAAGTTGGCAACGGAGATCAACGGAGCAGATGGCGACATCGTCGCAGGCGATTGTCATTTGGCGAACACCGCGATCTGTGAGCAAACCGGTAATCAACCGATTCATCCTTTGCAGGTGATGGCTCGGGCATACGGCTTTATCGAAGAGAACTAGGCCTGTATAGGGCTGGTCGTCCGAATTGGCGTGGGCCCCTGCCATCGTTCTAATGTCACTCACGGGGTAGTAGTCAGCATTTGGCAAAGGGGGCCGTGCATGGCGATAACGGATGTGACGTGGCGCAGTAGTGGTGCCTGTCAAGGGCTGGATGCAGAGATCTTCTATCCCGAAAATGAAGACCACGCCGATTTTGCTTTATCGGTGTGCGAGCACTGTGCTGTGCGCATAGCGTGTTTGAATTATGCACTTGATACGCGAGAACAACAGGGCGTATGGGGTGGAGCAACAGCGCGCGATCGTCGAAAAATGCTTCGCCAACGCCGCCACACTGCCTAACGTGGTGGCGCGATGAGCGCTATTGACGAAGTTGGCGGTTGGGCAACAATTCTCGGCAAGCTTGCAGCTGGCACCGATTTGTCGTTACTCGAGGCGCAGTTGGCGATGCGCACAGTGTTGCAGGGTGATGCATCATCTGCACAGATTGCCGCATTGGTGATGGGCCTGCGATCTAAAGGTGAAAGTGCGCACGAGTTGGAAGGCATGTTGGCCGAGGTGCGCAGTGCATCGGCGCGTGTTGATCTCAGTCCTTCGGTTTCGGCTCGTGCAATTGACATCGTTGGTACAGGTGGCGACAAATCGCACTCAGTCAATATTTCGACAATGGCTTCTTTTGTTGTCGCTGGTGCTGGTGTCCCAGTGTGCAAGCACGGCAATCGTGCTGCGTCATCGCAATGCGGAACGGCAGATGTTCTCGAAGCACTTGGTGTGCGAATTGATCTTGGCCCAACAGAAGTTGCCCAGTGTGTTGAACAAGCTGGCATGGGGTTTTGTTTTGCTCCCAACTTTCACCCAGCGTTTCGCCACGCAGGACCAACGCGTAAAGAACTCGGAATTCCCACAATCTTTAATTTGCTTGGACCAATGGCCAACCCTGCCGACGTTGCATTCAAGGTTGTTGGAGTTGGCGATCCTCGGTTTGCCGAACGTATGGCGCAAGCAATTGCATCTCGAGGTGTTAAACGGGCATGGGTGGTGCATGGGCATGGTGGGTTGGATGAGTTGTCGCTCAGCGGACCATGCTCTGTTGTTGAAGTCTCCGCAGGATCGGTGCGAACATTTTCGATTAATGCTGCCGATTATGGATTGCAGATTGCCGACGTCACGCGTGTGCGTGGCGGTGATCCTGCACATAATGCACAAGTTGTAGTGGATTGTTTCAATGGAGAGGCTGGACCGGTTCGTGACATCGTGGTATTAAATGCTGCGGCGGGTTTAGTGGTTGCAGGAGTTGCCCGTGACATGGTGGATGCTGTTGCGCAAGCGCAGAAGTCAATTGACAATGGCTCGGCACTCCGCGTTGTCGAAGCATTAAAAGTTTTTAGCAACGCTGTGGCACGATAGGTCGTTATGAGTTTGTTGTCTGTGCGAGTGCCTGCAAGTTCGGCAAATCTCGGTCCTGGTTTTGACACCTTGGGTATGGCGCTCTCGTTGTATCTCGAAATGGGCACGGTTGATGGCAGTCCACTTCCCGAACGGGCAAAGGTAGTTGAAGCCAGTCATCCTGCCTTCGTGGCTTTCCGTCATGTTGGTGGTACGGGTGATGTGTGGGTGCGATCGTCAATTCCAATGGGTCGAGGTTTGGGCTTCAGTGGGGCAGCGCGGGTTGCAGGCGTTGTGCTCGCCCATGCTCAACGCAATGGATCGGATTCATTGATTCGTGATCGCAAAGAACTCCTGCGTTTGGCAACTGAACTTGAAGGTCATCCAGACAATGTTGGGGCCTCATTGGTTGGAGGTGTAACTGCAAGTTCGGGAGGCGAAGTGGTGCGACTGCCACTCGGTTTTGATCCTGCCTTTATTGCATGGGTGCCAGATTTTCAAACCAGTACTGAAAAATCTCGCACTGCTATTCCTGCTGCTATTGCACTTCCAGACGTCGTGTTCAACATCGGCCATACCGCATTGCTGATGGCTGCATTTGCTGCAGGCGATATTGCGGTGTTACGAGAGGCGACTAAAGATCGCATGCACCAAGACATTCGATTTACTGCAGCCCCGAATTCTCTTGAAGCGTTCACAGCAGCTTTAGCCACAAAAGCTTGGTGTGCTTGGTTGTCGGGTTCTGGACCAACCGTTGGTGTGCTGTGTGCCAAAGGCGATGCAGCAACCATCGCTAAGGCATTGCCGTCAACAGGCATCACACATGTGTTGGATATCGATCGTGATGGGGCGGTGTTCCTATAACTCTGTGACACCCAGAAGGCAAGATTCCGGAGTACGCAATTGGCGCACACATGAACTCAATAACCGAAATCAATGCCTACTGACCGAATCACAGGAGTAATCATGCAAGCACCATCAACACCGTCATCATCCGTACTCGTCATCAGCTGCGACACCTGCGTCATGCGCGAAACCGACGCATGTTCCGATTGTTTGGTGTCATTTATGTGTGGAGATACCGCCGAAACTGCGGTGGTTTTCAACCTTGAAGAACAGCGGGCTGTCCGACTGCTCGCAAATGCCGGAATGGTGCCTACGCTTCGGCATCGTGCCGTTAGCTGATCCACCCAATCGTTCATCCGAGAACTCCGCCTATACCGAGCGCCTACTCGCGCTCGGGTTGGCACAGGGCATCGATCGCATTGGCGTAGCGCCTGCTCACATCTTTGCGCGAACGCGTCACGAATTGCATGAACGTAAGCAGCGTGGATTGCACGACACCATGCAATTCACGTATCGCAACCCCGATCGCTCAACTGATCCACAGTCAACGCTTGCAGGTGCACAATCAATTGTTGTTGGCGCATTGTCATATGCAACAGAGCGCACTGAACAGCACAACTATCTCGAGGCACGTATTGCTCGTTATGCATGGAGCGATTTTTATGATCAACTGCGATCATCGCTGAACGTGGTACGAGACCAGTTGCGTACAGATGGTTTTCGCGCAGAGGTTGTCGTCGATAGCAATGCTCTTGTTGATCGAGAAGCGGCTTATCTTGCAGGCCTCGGTTGGTACGGAAAAAATGCCAACTTGTTGTTGCCAGGTGCAGGAAGTTATTTTGTTTTGGGAAGCGTTGTTTCAGACGCTGTTCTTGATGTTGCACCTGCGCCACTCGATGATGGTTGTGGTGCATGCAAGCGATGTCTTGACTCGTGTCCAACGGGTGCAATTGTTGCGCCTGGAGTTATTGATGCTCGCACATGTCTTGCATGGTTGATTCAGAAACCTGGTGTATTTGAACATCAGTTTCGCGAGGCACTGGGTGATCGCATTTATGGTTGTGACGATTGTCAGCAGTCGTGTCCACCGACAATCCGGTTGAGTATCAAAAAACCTCTTGCCGCAGTTCGTACCTCGGTACCGGTCTTAACAATGTTGCAATTGACTGATAATGAGTTAATGGCGCAAGTTGGGCAGTGGTATGTGGCAGATCGAAATCCTGTGTGGGTGAGAAGGAATCTGCTCATCATCCTTGGCAACATTGCTTCGGTATCCGATCAAGCAGTGCGCGATGTGCTGGGTTCGTATTGCAGAGATGATGATCCAATGTTGCGCGCTCACGCAATCTGGAGCGCAGCCCGACTCGGGCATCACGATCTCATACCTGTTGCTGATGAGTCACCAATCGTGCAGGCCGAACTTGCACATTTACCCGAAGTGCGAATGAGTGAGGGCATCTGACAGTATTGGGTGACGCAACATATGAAACATCTTCTTGTCACCAACGATTTCCCGCCAAAAGTTGGCGGAATACAAAATTTGTTGTGGGAGTGGTGGCGTCGGCTGCCGCCGGATTCATTTGCGGTACTCACATCGCCTCATAAAGAATCAGCAGCCTTTGATGCTGCTCAGCCGTTTCTCATTCGACGCACCAAAGAGCCCGTGTTATTGCCTCATCCGTGGATGGTGCAGCGAATCAATGACATGGCGGCTGAGATCGGTGCAGATTTTATTGTTCTCGATCCAGCGGTGCCGTTGGGCATCGTTGGGCCTGCGCTCAAGTTGCCGTACATGGTGGTGGTGCATGGTGCAGAAGTCACGGTGCCTGGTCGGCTTCCAGGTTCGAAGCAAGTGCTGTCACGTGTCTTGCGTGGGGCACAGCACATCATCGCAGCAGGTGGGTATCCGGCAACCGAAGCACTACGTGCTGGCGGAGATGGTCTCGCTATAACTGTTGTTCCTCCTGGGGTAGACACCGATCGATTTGTTCCGCTTTCTGTTGAACAGAGAAATGCTGCGCGATCACGGTTTGGTTTCGGTCACGATGATGAGTTGGTGGTGGGCGTGAGCCGCTTAGTCCCTCGCAAGGGTTTCGACACACTCATTCGCGCTGCTGCTGCACTTTCGCCAAGTCGTCCTCAGCTTCGTGTCGCAATTGGCGGAACGGGGCGCGACAGTCAGCGGTTGCAAAAACTCATCGACCAACTTCGCGCACCGGTAACCATGCTTGGTCGTGTTGCTCACGATGACTTGCCTCTGCTGTATGGCTGTGCTGACATGTCAGCAATGTTGTGTCGATCGCGTTGGGCGGGTTTGGAACAGGAAGGCTTTGGCATTGTGTTCTCGGAAGCCGCTTCATGTGGTGTGCCTCAGATCGCGGGCGATAGTGGCGGTGCTGCTGAAGCGGTGCTCGACGGAGAAACAGGACTTGTCATTAAACAGCCAAGCAATGTTGCTCATGTCGCACAAGCAATCAACTCTTTGTTTGCAGATCCAGATCGACTGCAGAAGATGGGTGTAGCCGCACGCAGCCGTGCATTGAGTCAGTTTGATTATCAGGTGCTTACACAGCATTTGGCAGATGTCTTGCAGGTGAACTCATGAACATTGTGCGAATAAATCTGTTGTTAACAGGACTGTTTGTTGTCGTCACCGCGATTGCGGCGGCGGTGTTTAGTCCCGAGTTACGTGTCGCGGTGGTTGTATTCGATCTAGCGCTGTTTGCGATTGGGGTGGCAACGTTTATCTTGGGTTACTTCTCGGCTGTGCAACGCAGTCGCTATGAGGAGATATCCGTTGGTGGGTTATTTCTTTTGCTCGACAAGGTTGCAGACCGTTCGACCACATTGAGGATGAATACTGCTCTTGCTGTGCAGACCATTATTGGTGTGACGGGGGCGATTGTTCGCGGCTCAACCGACGGCAAGCCTGGCAGCACGTTGGCCTTTGGGGTGCTCGTTCCATTGCTTGGATTAGGTCTAAACGGCATGTGGGCAAGCAAGCATGGTGTATTTGCTTCAAGGAATGTGCCCAATGTTTCCGCAGACGAGTCCGATATCGGCAAAGATAGTCCTCATGGTTGATTCTGGATCTGACTCAGTTTTCATTGCGGCTTCTGCCGAACGGTGTTTTGACGTTGCAAGTGATTTCGAAAAATATCCGTTGTGGGCAAAAGATGTTAAAGAAGCAACCGTGTTGCAGCGCGATGATCAAGGTCGACCACACACGGTTGAGTATCGGGCGTCAGCTTTAGGACGAAGCACGCATTACACGCTTGAGTACGACTACTCAAAAGCTCCCAACGTGTTGTCGTGGCATCTTGTTGATGGTGACATCATGCGTTCAATTCGCGGTGCATACACACTTAAAGAAGATGGTGCCGGTACTCGAGTGTCATATGATCTCGCGGTTGAACTCGTCATCCCATTGCCAGGTTTCGTTAAGCGCCGTGCCGAGATGCGAATCTTAAGCACACTTAAAGAACTGAAGGCGCGCGCAGAATCGTGACCCTCGCCGCTGGCATAGACGTCGGTGGCACGAAGTGTCTTGGAGTCGTTGTTGACGGATCGGGAGCAATCGTTCGCGAGGTTCGCAGGCCAACACCAACCGCAGATCTGCTTGTCGATGTTTTACTAGAAATGGTTCTTGAACTTGGAGAGCACGACACGATTGGTGTTGGAGTTCCGGGATTGATTTCGCGTCAGGGAGTTATCCGTTCTTCGCCAAACATGAGCACGGCAATTGAAATGCCCGTGCGCGAGCAACTCAGTGACGCATTGGGTGAACACGTGTGGTGTGACAATGATGCAACGTGCGCAACGCTTGCCGAGTGGCAGATGGGTGCAGGTGTCGGCGCACACGACATGGTGCTCGTCACGCTCGGCACTGGCATTGGAGGAGGAATCGTGAGTGGCGGTGTGTTGCAGCATGGCGCACATGGCCATGCGGGCGAAGCGGGTCACATGGTGGTGGATGCACATGGTGAACTGTGTCCATGTGGTCAGCGTGGTTGTTGGGAGAGATACGCATCTGGTGCTGGCCTTGCACGACTATCTGGTGGGCTCTCGGGTGAAGAAGTAATCAGTCAAGCGCGTCGTGGTGATGATGCAGCTGTTTTTGTTGTTAATACATACTGCGAATGGGTGGCGTTAGGGCTAGCAAATCTTGCCAATTTCTCTGACCCAGATGTCATGGTCATTGGAGGTGGGGTGATGGAGGCTGCAGATGTATTACTTCCACCGATCCGACAGCATTTCGCACGCTTGCTATATGCACCTTCTCATCGTCAGCATCCACGGGTCGTTGGGGCCGTACTTGGTGAGCGTGCTGGTGCAATTGGTGCGTCATTGCTACATCTGCACGACTAGTTTGTCGTTGTGGAATTTCGACGCATCACCAATCTGCCTCCATACGTTTTTACGATTATCAATAATCTAAAAATTCAAGCGCGTCACGATGGTGCCGATGTTGTCGACTTAGGGTTCGGTAATCCCGACATTCCATCTCCGCAAATCGCAGTGGACAAACTGATCGAGGCAGCACAGAACTCAAAGAACCATCGCTATTCATTGTCGCGCGGTTTACCAAAGCTTCGTGAGGCAGTTGCCGATATGTACATGCGCAACTGGAATGTCACGCTCGATCCCGAAACGCAAATCACCAACACCATTGGCTCGAAGGAAGGCTTCAGTCACTTGATGTGGGTGTTACTCGATCGCGGCGACGCGGCAATTGTTCCAAGCCCGAGCTATCCAATTCACATTTACGGTCCAATTTTTGCTGGTGCTGATGTGCGTCAAGTTCCGATGCAAAGCCAACAAGTAATTGATGATCAGCAGTATTCGGATGAGTTTTTCGAAAACCTCACAGAGGCATATAAAAATGGTTGGCCGCGACCACGCGTGTTAGTTGTCTCGTTTCCGCACAATCCCACAGGCGCGACAGTGGATCCCGCCTTCATGCAACGCGTTGTCGACTTCTGTCTCGAGCGAGACATGATCGTGGTTCACGACTTTGCCTACGCCGACGTAGGGTTCGACGGCTACAAACCGCCATCCATCTTGCAAGCAGAGGGTGCCATGGACTGTGCAGTTGAGTTGTATTCAATGACAAAGAGTTTCTCGATGGCTGGATGGCGTGTTGCGTTTATGGCTGGCAATGAAAAAGTTGTTGGTGCTTTGACAAAACTCAAGAGCTATTTGGATTACGGATCATTCCAGCCGGTGCAGATCGCAGCAACCGTCACACTGAACGAAGCGCAAGATTTCCCACAAGAGGTCTCAAACATTTACGAAAGCCGACGTAATGCGTTGATCGATGGTTTAGATCGAATCGGTTGGCATATTCCTAAGTCGCGAGGGTCAATGTTTGTGTGGGCGCCAATTCCCGAGGTGTATAGCGATATGGACTCGGTGGAGTTCTGTAGTCATCTTGTTCGTGATTGCAATGTGGCACTTTCGCCTGGTGCAGGATTTGGCCCAGGCGGCGAAGGTTTCGCGCGTTTTGCCTTGATCGAAAATGAGCAACGGATTGCCCAGGCAGTGCGAAACCTGAAAATGGGTCTTACCCGACTTCAATAACGATTCGTATTACTTTTTCTGTTTGGCCATTTCTCGTCGTATCAGCACAACCCAGGTCCCAAGCGCACAGATGCTGAAGATGATCCACTGAACTGTGTATCCAAGATGCGATCCGTTATTAAATGTTGGATCTGCAATCATCGCAAGGTTTGGGTCGTCGGGCGGGCTGCTCTTCAACAGTTGGACATAGACGGGAGCGACATCGCCGCCAAGTTGGGGTGCCAAGCGGTCGATGTCAATGCGAAATACTTCAGTGAGAGAACCTGTGGGGGCTTCGGAAATTTCGCCGGACTCACGTGCATCACTTGCGCGCAGTCGCCCAACAAGAGTCACCTCGCCATCTGGCACGGGAGGAGACGGAGCAGCGAGCGGGAGAAATCCTCGGTTGATCAGAACGATGGTTCCGTCAGCGATCTTCATTGGTGTAATTGCGTCGTAACCCGCAATACCGTTTTGTGAAACATTGACAAGGCTGATGTCGCTGTTAGCAAGATATGTTCCCGACACTTCAGCGGGAAGCCATTCAATCTGTTCCGGAGTTCCCGATGCGAGCAGTTCGGTAAATGGGCGAGTGTCAGCATCGAAGCGCTCAATGAGCGTTGCGTTGAATGCTTTGCGTTCATTGTGTCGGGACCACTGCCAATCAGCCAAGTTGAACATTACGACAATCAGCGTGATCACCAACATGTGAATGGCAATCCACTTCGGACGGAACAAATAGGTTGGCATGGGTACTGTGAATGATATTGAGGAGGTGGCGCGAGACATGCACCACCTTCCTCGTACAGCGCCAACAATGCCCGCTGTGGGGAATTGACGATATCGGCAGGTATCGTTGTACGGGCAACGCCTTCCCGGCCGCTCAGTCGGGCGGGCATTGCAAGTAGTACATCACGAGCGACCAACTGGTCCGGCAACCGGGATTTCCCACGGTGCCATTTCGCGAAATGCGAAAGATGTGGTTACGCCAGCAGGCGTAGCAACGGGCTGGCTCAGTTGGGTGAGCGTGACGAACTGCAAAAGCGCATAGTTTCGTTACAAAGGAAAATGTATGACCCGACATGATTACCCAGCAACAGGAGCATGGTTTCCTGGCATGCCTGTTGGCGGTCGAAAGTTCGCGCATTTTCCCGAAGATCGCCCCTTCGCACTCGATGGCGGAAAAGTGTTGAGCAGTGTTTCCATTGCATATGAATCGTGGGGAACGCTCAATGCAGATGCATCAAATGCGATTTTGATTTGTCACGCATGGACAGGCGACAGTCATGTCACTGGTGCCGCCGAGGAAGGTAATCCAACACCAGGTTGGTGGGAGGGAGTTGTTGGTCCGGGCAAAGCAATCGACACCAACACATGGTTCGTGGTGTGCAGCAATGTGATTGGTGGTTGTCAAGGCTCCACTGGTCCTGCAACTGCTCACCCAGAAGATGGTCAGTTGTATGGCTCGCGCTTTCCCGTAATCACCATTCGAGACATGGTGCGTGCGCAAGTGCGTCTTTCGGACATGCTTGGCATTCGACAATGGCACAGCGTTGTCGGTGGTTCGATGGGCGGCATGCAAGTGCTGGAATGGGCTGTCACATTTCCCGATCGTGTGAAGACCATCGTTCCTATCGCCACATGTGTGCAAGCAACGGCACAGCAAATTGCATGGGGTGCAATTGGTCGTCGGGCTATTCGCCTCGATCCAAAGTGGCGCAATGGTGAGTACTACGACGCGGCAATTGGTGAAGGGCCGTGGGAGGGCTTAGCAATTGCTCGCATGATTTCGCAGGTCACATTCCGCAGCGACAACGTGTTTACCGAACGGTTTGGTCGCGCACTTGTTGACATGGATGCCGACTACAACGGCCTTGGCTTGTGGGACAGATTTGAGGTGGAGGGCTACCTCGATCATCACGGAGACCGACTTATTCGTCGATTCGACACCAACAGTTACTTGATCATTGGTAAAGCGATGGACTTGCACGATATTGCTCGTGGTCGGGGCTCGCTCGACAATGCAATGTCGCGCATCAAAGCGCCAACGCTTGTACTTGGTATCTCAAGCGACATTTTGTATCCCACATATCAACAGAAACAGATCCATTCGATGCTCACCGAAAAGGGAGTCGACTCGACCTATGTCGAGATCGACTCGCCACATGGTCATGATGCTTTCTTGATCAATTTTGATCAAGTGGGCGCTCCGATTGCTGAATTCCTTGAGGCAAATTACTAGTTAGGAATCATTGCTTTGAGCACAGTGCTGCTTGCGCTGTGCTCGGGTATGGCAATGATGGCGAGTCGTTCTGGGTGCAAGGAGCTGCTCACTGCAAAGTGGAGCACGCCATATTCGGGTGCAACATGAGACGAGTGGGGTATTCCGATCACTGTCCATTCACCTCGTAGTTGCACTCCTTTTGCGCCTCGTGATCTTGTAAGCACCGTGCGACGTTGGGGCGTGATGATCATGCGCACTTCTCGCCACGACAGCATCTGATCGTCTGGCGCGAGAGACATCTGGCAAATACATCGCAAGCCATCTGGGGACGACCAATGATTACCAAGTTTGCGCAGTCTAAAGATCAGCCAACTGAGCGCTGCGATGAATGCGACGGTACTGAAAAAGTTAATAACCCCTGACACCACGTGATTCAGTATGGTCGCCTGCGATAGGTTTGGGGTGGCATGGGCAGCACGTACATCCTTCTTGCGATCTCGATACGTGTAGCTCTTGTCGCAGTGGTGTGTCTTGGGGGTGGTGGTGCCTTGGCCGCACTGACATGGTGGTTTTGGTCAACGGCTATGCCAGAGCCTCCGTCTCTTGCACGCCTAGAAATCATGAGCGATCGACGTTTTGAAGGGGCAACATCTGAAGAACGAGAGCAATTACTGAAAGAGGCTGAAAGCATCGTTGCTGTTCCGCTCAAACGAAAAATCGTGCGCAACGAACCTGCTCGTAAGCAATCTGTAAGGCAAGAAGACGAGGTGATTGATCAACCACCGCCAGGTCGTCGTGCGATTGACCCATTGTTGAAGCAGTGAATGTATAGTTTTGACATATGGCCGTATTTGATCCAAACGACATGATTACGCGATTCAAGGATCGAGCGTCCGCTGTGAAGCGTCGCCCTCTTCCTCCTGTTGCAGGCGAAGAGCGCCAAATGTTTCTCACTCAAGCACAAGCCGATTTCCAAGATTTTGCGATGATCGCAGATTCGACGGCAACGATCGAAGATGGTTTTCTCGTACTTCGTGTAGATCTGCGCCCACCAAACGCCGAGGCGTGAACAAGGTCGCTCGCGCAGGCAGCGCAATCAGCGCTCGCGCACAAGTGTTTCCGATTAGCGGAGTATTGCTTGCCAATTTGGCGTGGGGAATCGGGCCGATACTTACGGTTGCTGTTGACATGTCGATAAATTCGACCATCTTTTATCGAGTGACGATGTGGCCTGTGGTGTTATATCTCATTGCGCGAAACCGCAACGCCGACATCAGTTGGCCGGTGCTGAAAAGCGCGCTGATACCCGGTTTCTTTTTTGGCGTCTCAACAATTTTTGGTTTCATGTCATTCACAAATACATCAATTGCTAACGCAACATTGATTGGCACAACATCTTCGGCCATGATGCTGTTTATTGCACCGAGGTTCTTAAATGAAAAGATCACCAAACTGCAGGTGCTATTCGCGTTCAGCAGTTTCTGTGGTGTTGCCCTTGTTGTGGTTACTGCTAGAGGAGGCGGAGGAGCGGCGCTGTATGGGGATGTCCTTGCCTTGATCAATGCGGTGCTGTGGTCTGGCTATTTTGTTACCACTAAGCGCATGCGGACGGATGGCGTCGATATATGGTCGTTCATGTTCAGCATTGCAGTGATTCAAGCGATGATTGCGGGTGCTTGGGCACTGTTGACAAGTAGTGACATCACGTCAATCTCTACTCGCGACTTCGTATTGGTGTTAACCATGACGCTCATTCCAGGTACAGTTGGTCACACTGCGATTGTTTGGGCGCATAAATATGTAGCGGCATCCACCTCCTCGCTGATCTGTTTGCTTAGTCCTGTAATTTCCATGGTCTTCGCCTGGTTGATCTTTGAACAGAACATCAAGGCGTTGCAAATGGTTGGTGCAGTCATTGTGCTGTCGTCATTGGCTGGGGTAGTGCGATACGGCATGTCAGAAGCAGCTAAAGCGGACGTGTTGAGGAATGCAGACCCCCTGCTAAACTCGAATCCGTAAACCATGCGGACGTGGCTCAGTTGGTAGAGCATCACCTTGCCAAGGTGAGGGTCGCGAGTTCGAATCTCGTCGTCCGCTCCAGTAGTTCCTTTAGTGGTGGGTTAGTCTCATTTTCATGAGTCACACCAATATCGGACAGGTCGTAAGTCAAACTCGGTCCGCCTTTCAATCAGGTGTCACTCGTCCGCTGTCATGGCGCAAGGCCCAACTCGAGGCCATGATTCGAATGATCGAAGAGCACCAGGATGAATTCGCGGCTGCGCTGAAAGCCGACCTTGGTCGCGGTGTTGAAGAAGCCTGGATGTACGACTTGGGGTTCACCATCGCCGAAGTGAAATTGATGTTGAAGAATCTTAAGAAGTGGACTTCGGTGCGCAAAGTGCCAACACCGTTGGTCTCAAAGCC
>Ga0222714_10004718_pt1 | contig 13241 bp, 16 predicted proteins | sample C33_3DmetaG_FD_165048 | JGI IMG/M metagenome (GOLD analysis project Ga0222714, IMG submission 165048) | Estuarine water microbial communities from San Francisco Bay, California, United States - C33_3D | ecosystem: Environmental > Aquatic > Marine > Unclassified | place: USA: California... | reverse complement strand
AATTGATGCGCTTATGAATCGAACCAAGATGCGTCCGCTGGTTACTGGTGAGATGAAATTAAATCATTCGATATCTATTGCGATCGCTTTAACTGCTATTTCAATCATGGGCATGTATGTCACTACAAATTTTGCAGCTGCAGCATTAACTGCTGCTGCAATTGGTTTTTATGTTTTAGGTTACACAATCTTACTAAAACCTAGAACTAATCAAAATATTGTTTGGGGTGGAATAGCTGGGTGTTTTCCGGTTGTGATTGCTGATGCTGCTGTTCGAGGTGAAGTTAGTTTGGGCGGCTGGGTTCTCTTCCTCTTAGTTTTCTTCTGGACGCCAGCGCACTATTGGCCACTTGCAGCTCACTTAAAAGAGGATTACTCCTTAGCTCAAATTCCAATGTTACCTGTTGATAAATCTGAAAAAACAGTTGCAGCATGGACCTTGGCTTATACAGTTTTGACGATCATCACCTCTGTAGCATTCTTTTTTATTGTAGAAATGGGTTATATATATTTGACCGCAACAGTAATTGCGGGGATTGTCTTTTTGATACTCTCTATCAAATACTATATTAATATTGCCAGCGATAAACCTATGTCCTCAATGGTGATTTTTCATTTTTCAATCAGCTATCTTGCGATTGTATTTGTGGCTATAGCGATAGATGTACTGCTATGAAAACTATAGGTTATGTTTCATATCAGGACAATCCAAATGATCCAGATCCTGATTTAGATATACCTTTTTTAGTTCCGGCACTTGAGGCTTTGGGTAATAATGTAGATGTTCTTAATTGGAAAACTGCAACCAACTTTCATAAATATGACCTATTAGTCATTAGAAGTCCTTGGGATTACGCACAGAACTTCAATCAATTTCACAATTGGCTGCATTTAGTGAACAGCCAAGTTAAGGTGATAAATCCTGTTGCAGTTATTGATGAGAACATCGACAAGAGATATCTTTTAAAGCTTGCTGCTGCTGGAATTGAGATTATTCCAACTCAAATTTTGGAATTTGTCGCAGGTTTGAATGATATTAAATTACATGATGGCAAAATGGTGATGAAACCTGTGATTGGTGCTGGAGCCAGGGGAGCTTTTATTGTTGATAATGGCTCAAATTTAGAAGATCTGTGTCAAAGGTATTTTTCAACAACTGAGACCCCACTTTTAGTTCAGCCGTATTTAAAGGAAGTCGATTATCCTGGCGAAATAGCAGTTGTATGTTGCAAGGGCGAAATAATGCATTCAGTAATAAAACGTCCAGCACTATCTGATGGTGGTCATGGTGATTTTGCAGCAAATGTAGACATCTCAACTGAATTAACAAAATTCATTAATCATATTATGGAGTTTGAAATCGCTGGCACTCAAGTTAGTGAACTGGTTTACTCACGAATTGATGTGGTGCCAACAGCAGAGGGATTCAAGTTGATGGAGCTTGAGTTAATCGAGCCATTTTTATTCTTGCCAATGAATCCTGACTCAACCCAAGTATTTGCTACTGCGATACATAATGCGATCGATTAATACCTTTTTGGTACTTCACTAAAAACACCCAAAGTGTTACCGCCAAGGCAACGTGTACTGCTACCAGTGCCCAGGGTAAATCGGAGAACCACTGGGCGTAACCAGTAATTATTTGCAAAATAACAACAGCGACAATTTTGAGTAAAGCTATAGATCTTGCTAAAAGTAAATTAGCTATTAGTAATCCAGTGAAAAACCAAACTGCATCTGCATGCAGCCGAACCATGTTTGCAACATCTAGCGTAAACCGCACTGCTACATCGTCGCCAGCATGTGGTCCCGATCCAGTTGTTATCACTCCTAGCACTATCACAACAAATCCGGTTGCCAACAAAAGTTTTGCTAGCAGTGTTTGAACTTTAGGTATAGCTATCGCATTGGGATACTGCGCAATGACACGATTTTGAGCTGCAATTGCGATTATTAAAATAGATAGCAGAAAATGAGCTGTTACGGTGTATGGATTTAGTTTCATAAGCACTGTTACGCCACCAAGAATTGCTTGCGCAATCGTGCCCAGAAATGGGATCGCAGCCAGGAAAACAAAACGGCCTGGAATATCGAGCCCTTTGATCTTTTGTCGAATTACGTAGACCAAAGAAGCGATAGCGGCTATTACAACCACAAAGGTGAGGAGCCTATTTCCGAACTCGATCCATTTGTGAAACCCTTCAATTTGTGAGATTTCAGGGGTGTATGAATCAGCCGTACATCTTGGCCAGGTCGGACAGCCCAGGCCTGAACCCGTTAACCGGACCAATGCTCCAGTGACAACTATCCCAGCCTGAGTGAAAACAGTGATCCCAAGCAACCGCAGCCCTAACGGGGGCAAAACATCCATTTTTCGGTTCATATTTGCTAATGCTAGCGGTTCATGTTGCAGGTTTGGCCGAATTACGCAAATATACCCTTGTGGAATTCCTCACCCCTGGACCTAGACGTGTGGTAGCTGCCTTGCTTGATAAAGGTGCAGCTACACCGGTGGAGCTGGCTGCAGAATTAGAGCTAACCCCAGCAGCTATCCGACATCATCTAGATTGGCTGGTCACTCAAGGTTTTGTAGCTGCTAGCGATCAACCTGCATTTGGCCCTCGAATCTCCCAAGGGCGCGGGCGACCAGCAAAATACTTTGCGCTCACTGCAAGTGGTCGACAAGCTTTTGATCAGCGATACGATGATTTAGCCCATACCGCGTTGGATTGGGCGATGAAGACCCATGGCAAAGATGCTGTAAAGCAAATAGCAGATATGCAGATGAAGAATCAGCAAGATCGATGGGAGAGCAAGCTTGCCCCTGCTGGAAGTTTAAAGCAACGCACTGAAAATCTAGCCAATCTTTTGATTCAAGATGGATATGCTGCATCTGTTGGATTAAACGACGGTCCAGTTGTGCAATTGAGCTTCCACAGATGTCCTATTGAATCGCTTGCAAAAGAATTCCCAGAAATTTGTGAAGCTGAGATGTGTGCGATTGGTGAAACATTGGGTGCTCATGTAACTCGAATTGCAACAATTGCACTTGGAGCTGAAATCTGCACAGCAATCATTGCAAAACCTGAAGATTTGCAAAAACAAATGCAAGAAAATAAAGTGAAAGAAGGATCCGCATGACAACGGTCGATACCGCGCTCGAGGGATTGGGCAACTATGAGTTTGGCTGGTCAGATAAAAGTGATGCAGGTGCGAATGCTCGACGAGGCATCAACGAAGATGTGGTTCGAGATATAAGTTCCAAAAAAGACGAACCAAAGTGGATGCTTGATCTTCGCTTGAAATCTTTAGCTATGTTCATGAAGAAGCCCATGCCCAATTTTGGAGCCGACTTATCGGGAATTGATTTTGATAACATCAAATATTTCGTACGATCCACAGAGAAACAAGCTGCTTCCTGGGAAGATCTACCAGATGATATTAAAAATACTTATGACCGACTTGGTATTCCTGAAGCCGAGAAGCAGCGATTAATCGGCGGCGTGGCTGCTCAGTATGAAAGTGAAGTTGTTTATCACAAGATCCGCGAAGATTTAGAGGAGCAAGGTGTACTTTTCCTTGATACCGATACTGGACTTCGCGAACACGAAGATGTGTTCAAGCAATATTTTGGTTCTGTAATTCCTCCAGGTGATAATAAATTTGCGGCCCTTAACACAGCCGTTTGGTCTGGTGGTTCATTTATCTATGTGCCAAAGAATGTGAAGGTTGATATTCCACTTCAGGCATATTTCAGAATTAACACTGAAAACATGGGTCAATTTGAGCGTACCTTGATCATCGTTGATGAAGGCGCATATGTGCATTATGTTGAAGGTTGCACCGCTCCTATTTACAGCTCTGATTCTTTGCATAGCGCTGTGGTAGAGATTATTGTGAAAGATAATGCTCGCTGCAGATATACAACAATTCAGAATTGGTCAAATAACGTTTACAACTTAGTTACCAAGCGAGCCACTGCAAGTACAGGTGCCACAATGGAATGGATTGATGGAAACATTGGCAGTAAAGTAACAATGAAATATCCAGCTGTATGGCTGATGGGTGAGCACGCTAAAGGTGAGACTCTTTCAGTTGCCTTTGCCGGTCCAGGTCAACATCAAGATGCGGGTGCCAAGATGGTTCATGCTGCACCAAATACATCTAGCAGCATTGTTTCTAAATCAGTTGCCAGAGGCGGCGGTAGAAGTAGCTATCGCGGTTTAGTTCAAATAGATAAAGGCGCAACTGGAAGTAAATCAACGGTGCGCTGCGATGCATTGCTGGTAGATGATATTTCTAGATCAGATACTTATCCTTATGTTGACGTTCGAGAAGATGATGTCTCTATGGGCCATGAAGCTACAGTTTCAAAAGTATCTGATGATCAGCTATTTTATTTGATGACTCGTGGTATGGCCGAAGACGAAGCGATGGCAATGATTGTTCGTGGATTTGTTGAGCCAATCGCAAGAGAACTGCCCATGGAGTATGCGATTGAGCTTAATCGTTTGATCGTTTTGCAAATGGAAGGATCTGTTGGATGACAGCGGTGGATGAACGAAAAGTTGTTTATGTCGAGAAGGACGCAAAACCACCGCTAGTTATCTCTGATGATCCCAGCGAACACGTTGAGTTCAATAAGCAAGATGAATTTTGGAAGTATTTGCCCAAAAAGATCATCGAACCATTGGCGGAACAAGCTCCTGAAGCTGGAAATGCAGTTCTTAAAGCCCAAAACGCTAAATTAACAACAACCCTCTCAACAACAGGCATAGCTGGGTTAAGAGTCCGCGACATTGTTACGGCTAAATCAATTGCATCAAGTCATCACAACTTTGTAGTAACTGTGGATAATGATTTGAAACCAGATGAGCTTGTTGAATTGGATCTATCAGCGGTTGGGGATAGCAATAGCGCATTTGAGATAAACATAGCTCCGCATGTACAAACTCAGATTGTTTTGCGAGATAGATGCCAAGGAAATACTGCTTTGAATTTAAGTGTAAATGTAGGAAAAGGTGCAAATGTTAAGTTTGTGCTCTTAACAGAGCAGTCAGCAACTGGTATTCACTACGGGCATTTCTCAGTAAATGTCGGAAGAGACGCAGCTCTATCAGCTGGCATTATTTCGCTGGGCGGATCAGTAGTTAGAAGAAGTTTTGATTCGCGATTTGACGATGTATCTGGTGAGATGATTCTGCTTGGTGCCACACACACTACAGATGGCCAATACAGCGAACATCGCACTGTTGTAGATCACAATATTCCCCATTGCCGAAGCTTTGTTGATTTCAGATGTGCGGTAGATGGCGAGGGTTCGCATTCAGTTTGGATTGGCGACACAATCATTCGCTACAACGCAATTGGGTCTGACACATACGAAACAAATAGAAATCTCGTATTATCAAAAGGGGCACGAGCTGATTCTGTACCAAACCTGGAAATCGAAACCGGTGAAGTAGCTGGAGCTGGTCACGCATCGGCAACAGGTCGGTTAGACGACGAGCAACTTTTTTATCTCACCTCACGTGGATTAACTTCTGAAGAGGCTCTGAAGCTAATTGTTGTTGGATTTTTCTCAAACATAGTCACAAGAATGGGAATTCCTTCAATTGTAGAAGAAGTCATATCCACAATTGAGTCCAAACTAAAGCAGGGTCAGCAATGAGTTGGCATCTGGTAGGAGATACTGCAGGATTTGAAATCGACCAACCTGTTTCGATTGATGTGGATGGCGAACCAGTTCTGGTGGTAAAAACTAATGAGGGTTTTTTTGCAGTGACTGATACTTGCTCACATGCAGAGGTGTCGCTAGCAGAAGGCACTGTGACTGATGGAAAAATTGAATGCTGGCTCCATGGAGCCCAATTTGATTTAGCCACCGGATCCGTGCTTTGCCTTCCAGCTACAAGGCCGATCGAAACATATTCGGTTCGGGTTGGTAATTCAGAAAATAAAACTGCAGTAGAGGTTTCATTAATTAAACAGGAGCAAGAATGAGTACTTTAGAGATAAATAACTTACACGTTAGTGTAAAAACTGAAACAGAAACAAAGGAAATATTGCATGGCGTAACACTGACCATAAAAAATGGCGAAGTACACGCAATCATGGGTCCAAATGGTTCTGGAAAATCAACTTTGGCTATGGCGATTATGGGACATCCAAAATATGAAATCACCAGTGGAACTGTTTTGCTAGATGGCGTAGATGTTTCAGAGATGTCGGTTGATGAGCGCGCTCGTGCTGGAATTTTCTTAGGCATGCAGCACCCGGTAGAGGTGCAAGGAGTAAGTGTTAGCAACTTTTTAAGAACTGCCAAAACGGCGATCTCAGGTGAGGCACCAAATCTTCGAGGCTGGCTTACTAGCTTGAAGACAAGCATGAAAAATTTGGAAATGGACGATAAGTTTGCAACCCGCGATGTTAATGTGGGCTTTTCGGGTGGCGAGAAGAAACGTTTTGAAATTTTGTCCATGGAAATTCTTAATCCTGTGATCGGCATTTTGGATGAGATTGATAGTGGCCTTGACATCGATGCTTTAAGGGCTGTGTCAGAAGGCATTAATCGCATTAAGAATTCAGGTCATACTGGCATTTTGCTCATTACTCATTACACTCGAATTTTGCAGCATGTAGTGCCAGATCATGTGCATGTTTTTGTGGATGGAAAAATTGCGGAATCTGGTGGCCCAGAGCTGGGTGAACAACTAGAAGCTGAAGGTTATGAACGTTATCAGAAATCGAGCACTCGTTGACACTGGATTTAGGACAGGAATTAAAAGATGACTTCCCGATCCTTTCTCATAAGGTTCGGGGAGTTAGCGACCTGGTTTACCTAGATTCTGCTGCTACCAGTCAGAAACCAAAAGTTGTCATAGCTGCAGAATCTAATTTTTACACCAGCACAAATGCAACAGTACATCGAAGTGGTCATGAGTTAGGTGAATTGGCTTCGGCAGCTTATGAGGCTGCTAGGGAGAATATTGCAAGATTTGTCGGGATTGAGCCAGGCAACTTGATCTTTACAAAGAATGCCACCGAAGGAATCAATTTAGTTGCATATGCTGTTTTAAACGCGACGCTACTTGCTAAAAGTGGAGATAAGCGTTACAACAAATTAGCCATTGGTGCTGAAGATTCAATTGTGATAACCGAGATGGAGCATCACGCGAATATAGTTCCATGGCAACACTTAGCTCAGGTAACTGGCGCTCGGCTTGAATACCTCAAAGTGGATGAGAGTGGCCGGCTAGATATTGACGAAAGTAAGTTTTCGAAATCAACTAAAATTGTCGCCATCACACATCAATCGAATGTGCTCGGTTCGGTTACAGATGTTGCCAAGATAGTTCGCTTCGCCAACAAAGTTGGAGCGATGGTGGTTCTTGATGCATGTCAAAGTGTTCCTCATTTTAATGTTGATTTTAAACTTTTAGGGGTGTCAGCAGCTGCTTGGAGCGGTCATAAAATGCTTGGCCCAACTGGTGTTGGTTGTTTGTATCTGAATGATGAATTACTTGGGGAGCTGCCACCATTTCTGCTGGGTGGAAATATGATTGAAAACGTTACTTATGAATCCAGCACCTTCCGATCTGATAACGCTAAATTTGAAGCTGGCACTATGAATATTGCTCAAGTTGTTGGCCTATCTGCTGCAGTAGATTACCTAAAAAATGTAGGCATGAATGTTATTCATGAGCACGTTAGGGAACTTACTGGCGCTGCGCTTAAGGGAATGCTCTCAATGCCTGGCATCCGGATTCTTGGACCAACAGATTTAACTGATCGAGAAGGTTTGGTTAGCTTTGAGGTTGATGGTGTGCATCCTCATGATGTATCACAATTTTTGGACTCTAAGGGAGTAGCCGTAAGAGCAGGACATCACTGCGCATGGCCCTTACATCGAAAATTGGGAGCGGTTGCTTCCTCGAGAGCATCTTTTTACCTATATAACACAAAAGAGGATGTTGATGTTTTTCTTGCAGCATTGGATCAAATTCGTGATTATTTCAAGGTTGCATGATGAATCTTGACTCTTTGTATCAAGAGATAATTTTGGATCACTACAAGAAACCACTTGGTAGCGGCTTGCAAGATAATTTTTCTGGTGAAGCTTTTCACGTTAATACATCTTGTGGAGATGAAGTCACAGTTCGAGTACTTCTGGATGGAAATCAGATTCTTAATATGACCCACGAGGGCGTGGGTTGCTCCATCTCACGCGCTAGTGCATCGGTGCTGCATGCATTAACCAAAGAGGAGACTACTGAAACTTTTCATGTTTTGTTGGATAATTTTGTGGATTTAATGCATTCGCAGGGTAAAGTTGTTCCGGATGAGGAAGTGCTTGGGGATGCAGCAGCATTTGCCGGAGTTTCCAAATATCCAGCAAGAGTTAAATGTGCTTTATTGCCATGGATGGCTATGAAAGATGCAATCGAAGGAGCTGGTAATGAGTGAAGTATTAGATACCGATGTAGTTGAAGCTTTACATGATGTAATTGATCCAGAATTAGGAATTAATATCGTGGATCTAGGGCTGCTTTACGGCGTTAATATAGATGAAGCCGGAACAGCTATTTTGGATATGACTCTCACTAGCGCTGCTTGCCCATTAACTGATGTCATTGAAGATCAAACTCGAGCAGCCTTAAATGGTATAGTTCAAGATTTCCGAATCAATTGGGTTTGGATGCCGCCATGGGGTCCGGACAAAATTACAGATGACGGTCGAGAGATGTTAAGAGCGCTTGGGTTTAACGTTTAACCGTTCTTGATAACTAAACCAGGCAGCTCCGATAATTGAAATAGCTGCAAACACCAACCACTGCAGCGCGTAAAATAAATGTGGTCCCTGTGTTGTATTTGGAATCGGTACTTGTTGGAACTGTGCTAACTGATCATGATTAAACTTAAGGGATTGAAAAAAGAAATTTTGTGAATTTTCAAGTAAGTCTTTGTCGAATGTGAGATATTGGCCAGCGGGTAAATCTGATGCGGTTTGTCTTGTTTCAAAATCTCGAGCAATGCCTTCGAGTTCTATTATCTCTGTAGGCAGGCTTGGCGGCTCAACTATTGAGCTAGCAGATGATTGAGCTGAAATCCAGCCAATTAAAACTGGAATTTTGGATCCAGTTGTATTCTCAAAATTTGATACCACCCAGAACCCATTTCTGCCATTTAGTGGCCGATTTCTAATCAGCAGCACGTCATCAACGAATTTTCCTTGTAATTCGATTTTTCGCCATTGCTGAACATCTTGAAAATTCCCAGTAATAGAGGTTGGCGCTAGAGCGAATATTTCTGAGACTGATTCGCTGAAAGATTTCCTGGTCTCATGTCGATCAAATTGCCAGCTCGATGCAAATAGACTACCTGTGAAAACGAATATGGCCAGCAGCCATAATGCTATTAATTTTTTTAGACTCATTTCAATTTAAGATTATTGCTGGTTTGGATTTGCATTCAATTGCTGCTGTTGACGATTTGCTCTAAGCAGTAGTGGCGACTTATCCCATTCGCGACCAGCATTTGCTATGAAAACGGCGATGTAAGGTAGAAATAGGGCTCCTGCTAAAAGTACCCATTGCAGCACCCCAGAGCTCACTATTGCGCCGATGAAACATATTGTCCTGATGGACATACCAATTATGTATCGATCCCGACGACCCTTTTGTTCATCGCTGATACCTCTTTGTACACCTGTGATCACAAAATTTTCATTAGATTTGCGGGCCATAGGCTAAAACTAGGGGGTATTTGGGTTTTTCGCTCGCGGATATGGGACTTACTGATCAGTTCACGGTAATCTCTAGGGATGACCCAAACAGTATTAGTAACCGGTGGTGCCCGAGGTATAGGAAAAGCTATAGCTGAAGCATTTGTTGCTAATGGTGACACGGTATTTATCACCACTAGGGGAGCAGCGCAGGTACCAGGTTGCATAACCATCTCGGCTGATTTAGCCGAACCTGGGGCAATTGATCATATTTTTAAAACCATAGAAGCTAGCAGCCACAGTTTGGACATTTTGGTAGCTAATGCTGGGATAAGCAAGGAGCAGCTTTTAATTCGAACTGAGGATAGTGAAATCTCAGATCTAGTTGATATCAATTTAATTTCAAATATTAAGTTGTGCCGAAATGCTGCAAAAGTTTTGATGCGAAAAAGAGCCGGATCTATTGTGCTGGTTGGAAGTGTGTTAGGTATGAGCGGAAGCGCTGGCAGTTCGGTTTATGCAGCTACCAAATCAGCTTTAATTGGACTGGTGCGAAGTTTGGCTCGTGAAATAGGACCTAGAAATGTTACAGTGAATTTAGTAACACCTGGATATGTAAATACAGAGATGACAGCTGACTTGCCTGCTAACTTTAAAGAACAAGTAATTGCGAATACTCCACTTAATCGAATTGCTGAACCTGCGGAGATAGCTGGCCTTGTTTTATTTCTTGCTTCTGAAAAAGCTCGTTTCATTACAGGTGCCATCCTTCCGGTTGATGGCGGATTAGGTATGGGGAACTGATGAATTTATTAGCTGGGAAAAATTTACTGATCACTGGAGTGCTTAGTGACCAATCGATTGCGTTCCATGTAGCGAGATTGGCTCAAGAGCAAGGCGCAAATGTAATTCTAACTTCTTTTGGTCGTGCAAAATCCCTGACTGAACGAGCTGCTAAAAGACTCCCTAACCCTGTAGTGGTGCTTGAGTTGGATGTTTCAAATCAGGACGATCTAGATTCGCTAGAAAAAAGAGTGAGTGAACATGTGAAGCATCTCGATGGCGTACTGCACTCCATTGGGTTTGCACCACAAACAGCCCTAGGTGGAAATTTTCTACACACTTCTTGGGAAGATGTTGCTACTGCAATACAAATAAGCGCTTACTCACTCAAAAGCCTCACCATGGCTGTAAAGCCGTTGCTTACTAGTGGATCATCGATAGTTGGACTTGATTTTGATGCGGCTAGAGCTTGGCCGGTATATGACTGGATGGGCGTAGCTAAAGCAGCGCTAGAGGCAACCTCGAGATATTTAGCTAGAGATTTAGGGCCAGAGAATATTCGCTGCAATTTAGTTGCTGCAGGACCGTTGCGCACGATGGCTGCTAAAAGTATCCCAGGATTTAAAGTATTTGAAGATGCCTGGGTCGAGCGGGCGCCTCTTATTTGGGATGTAGATGATCCTGTTCCAGCTGCTCAGGCCTGTATTTTATTTTTCTCAGACTGGCTGCCAGCTACAACTGGTGAAATACTTCATGTTGATGGCGGTTTCCATATTGCTGGTTAAGTAGTAATAAACACTAAACAAATGCTAAGACGTGGTCGATAAATGCACCTTGAAAATTCACATCTGCGGCATCCTTTACCTTAGGTTTTCCATTAAAACTTATAGCAATACCAGCAACTTTCATCATTTCTAAATCATTCGCGCCATCACCAAGTGCAATAGTGTTGTTAAGCGGTATTTGAAGCTGTGCTGCAAGCTGCGTCAAATAATTGGCTTTGGCTTTGGCATCAATTACTTCACCTAACAATTTGCCAGTTAATTTGCCATTCACAATCTCCAAATCATTTGCAGCATAATAATTAATACCTAAATCCAATGCTATTGGTTTCAATATCTGGATAAAACCACCAGAAATTAAAGCAAAAAAATGGCCCTGCTTGTGTAATGAATCTACTAAATTCTTGGCTCCATTGGTTAATTGAATTTGAGTATGGATTGTTTCTAATATTTCAGATGGTTGTCCGGCCAAAGTTGCAACTCGTTGAGTGAGAGATTGTCGAAAATCTAGTTCACCATTCATAGCGGCTTCAGTTATCTCACGTACCGCCTCACCCATGCCAGCATAATTTGCTAACAGATCAATAACCTCTTGCTTTATGAAAGTTGAATCAACATCAGAAACCACGAGTTTAGGAAGTGGGGAATTGTTTCGTAATTGCGCAATTCCAGATTGTTCAAATTCAGAATAGCTTTTTTCCAAATAGGGAATTTCTGTCATTAGATTAAAAGTCATTGAACTACCTGTTTTCTGTTTATAGAATTAAAGACTATCAAATTATAAATATTTTTTATTTCGGCGTCTAAATGGTTTGATATGGTTTTAGAAATGAAGCTTGAGTTAACAGCTGTTCCAATGGACAGAGGCTTATTCTGAGAAATAACGCTATGGGAGAGCTGTTTTAAATGATAGGCAGTTGCTAGCATCTGTATTTCATCTTGATGAAAAACTGATAGCATTCTAAACTGATCCCATTGCGCAGTAGTTTCAACATACTTGGTTTGCCGGTCCAGTTCTATATTCGCGGTCATATTGGAGATCGAAATCATGAAATCTTTATGAGCCCGTCGGATTTCATTAACGGAGAGTATCTCTGGAGGTAAATCGCTTTGATTTTTTGTCATGACTATTTCAGGATATTGATTTTCGTGGATCTGATAGATCTGGGATTGATGCTGTAGTTTCAAGTAATACAACTCAGGCATAATCTGTGTAATATAAAAAGGTTCATTCTGTGAAGTTTCATAAAGTTGGCTAACTATCGGTGAACCAGTAAATGCAACCTCGCTTGAGCAGGCATTGGATACCAGCGCGGTATGCCACAGCAGGCCCATCACGCTTTTAGGGATCACCTTGAAACCTTAATGCTAGGCAGGGTTGTTCTTTCAGTAGGCTTTGCCTTGTGTCCACAATAGTTAAATTGCATGACGTTTCTGTCAATCGGGGAACCACCCAGATTCTGCGTAACATCAATTGGCATATGCGCATGGGGGAGAAGTGGGCTGTGCTGGGTCCAAATGGCGCAGGCAAAACAACTTTGCTGCAATTAATAAGTGGATACATTTTCCCGGCTTCAGGATCAGTTGAGGTGCTGGGTGAGCAATTTGGAATAAGTGATATTACTGAGATTCGCTCCCGGATTGGGTTAGCTACAGCTAATGTGCTTAACCGGATCGGCTTTGACGAAACCGTGCATGATGCAGTTATCAGCTCCGTTCATGGTGTTACTGGCATGGGTCTTGAAAGATACGCTGACTTGGATGAAAAGCGGGCAGCAGAATTAATGATTGAGTGGTCGTTAAGTGATTTGGCCAATAAACGAATCGCAAATATATCCGATGGCGAACGCAAACGGCTGTTAATTGCTAGGGCCTTGATGCCAAACCCAGAATTGCTGCTGCTGGATGAACCAACAGCTGCCTTAGATCTTGGCTCCAGGGAAGCTTTGCTG
>Ga0222714_10004716_pt1 | contig 13244 bp, 12 predicted proteins | sample C33_3DmetaG_FD_165048 | JGI IMG/M metagenome (GOLD analysis project Ga0222714, IMG submission 165048) | Estuarine water microbial communities from San Francisco Bay, California, United States - C33_3D | ecosystem: Environmental > Aquatic > Marine > Unclassified | place: USA: California... | reverse complement strand
TTGTGATTCCCAATGGCAGTTATTCCAAAGTGACCAGTGACACGCCCTCGGTAGCTTTGGGTGCCATGTTGGTTACCCATGACCAGGTGTCCACCGATGTTGCCTATGGGTTGGCGAAATCGCTGCTCAACCATATCGACGAGGTGCGCAATGTGCACTCGTCCATGAAAGGGCTAACGCCGAAGCTCATGGTCAATCAGAGTGTTTTGCCTTTTCACCCTGGCGCTGTCAAGGCATATAAGGAAGCTGGCTTGCTGTAGGTGTTCAGGTCGGTGAGCCCCATCAGGCCTGCGATGTTGATGGTCAACTTGCAGGTCTGATTTTTTGAATCAAACGTCAAAACATACCAACTAGCGAGCGCGGTGTACCTTCCGGATTTTCCGAGTTGGTAACGTGTTAGCCAACCCCCCGAATCAAAGTGTCCAGCTCCCTACTCGCAACTGGCAAGCGTCGCACCTTCCATGGGCCGGCAAAGACCACCTTCACACTTTGTTGTGCAGCATTCACATGCTGGGTGGTCTATGTGAACCTGTTTGTGATTTCGGACCCGTTGGTGCAAGGCATCTTGTTCATATCGGGTGCCTACACTTTGTTATTTTTGGGCGTTGGTGGGTCACCTGGCTCTTCCGACAAGCCAACCGTGATCGACTGGACCCTGTCACTGCTCAGTTTGGTCGCAGGTGCGTATTTTTTTCTGCACGCCCAGGAAATCCAAGACAGGATTTCGTTACTCGATCCGTTCACTGACGCACAATTGTTTTTTGGAACTTCACTGCTGATGCTAACATTGGAGGCATCAAGGAGAACAACTGGCCTGGGTTTGACGGGCGTTGTGGTTTTTTTTCTGATCTACAACCTATTTGGCTACTTGCTTCCCCCGCCATTTGGCCATGGTGTATCGACCTTCCCGTACCTTCTGGACGTGCTTGTCTTTACCATGGATGGAATCTTCGGTGTCCCGATCGAAGTTGCCGCCAGTTACGTATTCTTGTTTGTGCTGTTTGGTACGCTGCTTTCTAAGGCTGGCGGCGGTGAATTCTTCTTCAATCTGGCAGCATCGTTAACCGGCAAGAGTCCGGGTGGTCCCGCCAAGGTGGCCATCTTGTCATCGGGCCTTTACGGCACCATGTCCGGCAGCCCCACTTCGGATGTCGTCGCTACAGGTTCTATCACAATCCCCATCATGCGCAAGCTGGGCTACCAGCGCAGGTTTGCTGGGGCAGTTGAGGTCGCTGCGTCAACCGGTGGTAGCGCCATGCCGCCTGTCATGGGTTCTGCTGCTTTCATCATGGCAGAGTACACGGGTACGCCTTATCGCGACATTGTCTTGGCCGCGATCATTCCAGCGCTGCTTTACTATTTCGGTGTTTATCTGCAAGTTCATCTTCGCTCAGTTCGGTACAACCTTCGTCCATACGAAGAGGCGGTCCCTCCTCTTTCCAAAACATTAAAAGACGGCTGGCCGTACCTGCTCCCCATTCTGGTCATCATCGTCATACTGTTGGCGGGTTATTCGCCCACCTACACCGCGGGCGCAGGCACATTGACCGTTGTATTGGCCAGCATGCTGACCAAGCGCACACGCATGTCTGCTTGGAATCTCGTTGAAGGCCTTGCGGACACAACTGCACGCGTGCTGCCTGTGGCTGGTGCGTGTGCTGCTGCAGGTTTAGTGATTGGGGGTATTTCTATGACTGGCTTGGGCATGAAAGCAGCCAGTTTGATTCTGGCAGTTGCAGGCGGTGTCGATTGGGTTACCCTAATCATTGCCGCATTGGTGACTATCATTCTTGGACTTGGAATGCCCACACCTTCTGCCTACATTCTTGCTGCAGTGCTGGTGGGGCCAGCTTTGGCCAAGGTGGGTTTCCCTGTGCTTGAAGGGCACATGTTCCTTATTTATTTCGCCATTTTGTCTGCGCTTACACCGCCTGTCGCGGTAGCCGCTTTGGCGGCGGCGGCGATTGCCGATGAGGATCCTTTCAAGATTGCGTTGGATGCTATGCGCTTGGCCTCCATCGGTTTCATCATGCCTTTTGCATTTCTTTGGAACCCGGCAATTTTGGGGCAAGGCGATGTGGTGTCTGTCTTCGTTGCCTGTGTGGGAGGAGTGCTTTCTGTGGGTGCAATTGCCGTGATATTTGAGTGGCCCAAGGTGCCAGGAGGACAGCACATGAGATGGCCTGTTAGAGCGCTGATGCTGGCCAGTACTGTGGCAGCGCTTTCGCCCCAGTTGCCTGTGGCTCTGACCGGAATTGCGGTCACCGCCATTTTGCTGGGTATGACCTACCAGCGAGCACGTAGCCAGGCTTTTGCCTGAGCAGCTCTGTAATGGAGCAGCAAGCGTTTAACACGGATGATCTGATGAACAGCCACAAAGCGGGTGAAGTGCCTATTAAGGGGGGTAGTGGAGGATACTGGGGTAGCGATGTTATAGCTGACCTGATTAGGAAGCTGGGGTTCCAGTATGTGGCCCTGAACCCTGGCTCCAGTTTCCGTGGCTTGCACGACAGTTTGGTCAATCATCTGCACAATGTGCATCCGCAGATGCTTCTTTGTCTTCATGAAGAGCACGCGGTTTCGATAGCGCATGGATGGGCCAAGGTTACTGGCCGCCCTATGGCTGTGGTACTGCATGCGAACGTGGGACTGATGCATGCCGCCATGGCGATTTACAACGCTTGGTGTGACCGCGTACCGGTCTTGATTCTGGGGGCGACAGGGCCGGTCGATGCGGCGCTGCGACGACCATGGATCGACTGGATTCATACGTCGAAAGATCAAGCATCGATCGTTCGTCCTTATATCAAATGGGACGATCAGCCAGCGAGCCTTGAGAGTTCCATTTCATCGCTAATCGAGGCCAAGCTGGTGGCGGAGACTTATCCGCAAGGACCTACTTACGTATGTCTGGACGTGAGTGTTCAGGAAAGTGCTGTTGACACTATCCCTCACCTTCCAGATGTGGCCCGTATTGCTTCCCCGGCTTTGCCTGAGCCTAGCGCCAGGGAGTTGGATGAATTGCTTCGGCTCCTTGACAATGCGATGCGTCCGGTCCTGATGATGGGGCGCATGTCCAGATCGGAATCTGATTGGATGACGAGGTTGGCTGTTGCGCAACATTGCGGCGCCCAGGTGATCACCGATATCAAGACTGGGGCGACGTTTCCGACCGAACATCCTTTGCATGTCGGCCCCTCAGGCTTCTTCGTGACCGCGCAGCAGGAAGATGTGCTGAGAGCTGCAGATCTGATCGTATGTCTGGATTGGGTGGATGCGGGCACCGTGCTTGCCAGGATTGCACCTTCGGCACGCGTTGTTAACGTCTCCATGGATCACGTGCTGAAGAATGGTTGGTCCTATGACCAGGGGCGGCTGGTGTTGGCTGATCTGCACATCGCCAGTGCACCCGATTTGTGTCTGCGTGCTATGGCCAGGAAGTTGGATTTGGATGTACCTCCATCGTTGTCAGCCAATCCAAGTGTCCACACCCATGAGGTCTTGAATCTGAACCCCGACCCAATCACCATGGCGCAGTTTGCTGCAGCCTTGGATGTGGGATTTGGCGACGTGTTGGTCACACTGGTACGCCTGCCTCTGGGTTGGGATGCAGCCCATTGGCACTTTCAGCATCCTCTCGATTTTCTCGGTTACGACGGTGGTGCTGGCATTGGTTCGGGTCCCGGTATGTTGATCGGCGCTGCATTGGCCTTGAAGGACAGTGATCGCATCCCTGTGGCGGTTCTGGGTGATGGCGACACCATGATGGGTATTTCTGCCTTGTGGACAGCGGCGCACTACGGAATCCCCATGCTTTTGGTGGTGTGCAATAACCGCTCTTACTTCAACGATGAGATCCACCAAGAAAAGGTAGCCATCATGCGTAACAGGCCAGTGGAGAATAAATCTATTGGTCAGGCCATGACCAATCCAGACATTGACTTTGCGCAGTTGGCGCAAGCCCAGGGCCTCATCGGGATTGGGCCTGTGGTCACCCCGCTGCAGTTGTCGAAGGCCATTGAGCAAGGGATCGCAATGGTGAAACAAGGCAAGTGTGTCTTGATTGACGCCCGAGTCAAGGCCGCTTACGCGCAATCTATGTCAGCATCCATGACGGCATCCAAAGCCTGATGGGTGGAGTAGCTTTCCTGGATAGCAAGTAGGTAATCCGGGCAACACGGAACGAATGAAGTGAATATGTCTAGTCCAGACCTTTCCTCTCGTGTACCTGCAGTTCTGCCCACTCAGCAGGGTCAGTTCTGGGGTGGTCAGTGGCATTCAAGAACCCAAGCCGAGAGTCTTCTCACTATCAACCCATCGACTGGTAAGGTGCTTGCCAGCGTACAGGTCGCTAGCCCTAGTGATGTTGATGCCGCAGTCAGAAGTGCTCGCCAGGCGTTTCCAACTTGGGCGACGACACCGCCGCTGGAGCGGGCGCGGCTCCTGCGGGAAGCCGCAGCGCGAATTCGCGCCAACGCCGTGGATTTGGCGCTTCTGGATGCCGCAGATTGTGGGAACCCGGTCAAAGCCATGGTTTTTGACGCAGAGATTGCTGCTACGCAACTTGAGTTCTTTGCAGGACTGGTACTGGAGATCAAGGGCGAGACCATACCCACTGGCAACGGATCGCTCAATTACACTCGTCGTGAGCCGCTGGGTGTTGTGGCTCGAATTTTCCCCTTTAATCACCCCTTTATGTTTGCCGCCGGAAAGATCGCCGCTCCTTTGGCCGCTGGTAATTCTGTCGTCATCAAACCACCTGAGCAGGCTCCGCTGTCCACGTTGCGACTCATGGAATTGCTACAGGACTTGTTCCCCCCAGGTGTGCTCAACTGTGTGGTCGGCGGTCGAGATGTGGGTGCTGCCTTGGTGGGGCATCCGGATGTGGCGGCAGTGGGCCTGATTGGTAGCGTTCCGGCTGGAAAAGCTGTTTTGCGCAGCGCGGCCGACACTATGAAGCGCTGTCTGCTGGAACTGGGTGGCAAGAACGCGATGGTGATATTCCCCGACGCTGATATCGACCGCGCGGTCGATGGTGCTGTCCGCGGTATGAACTTTACCTGGTGCGGCCAGTCGTGCGGTTCAACCAGCCGGTTATTCCTGCACGACAGTGTGCACGACCGCTTCGTCGAACAGATGCTCGCCTTGCTGCAGGAGCGTCACCGACCAGGTCTGGCCACTCACATGAACACCACAATGGGTGCGTTGATTAATCGCACGCAATACGAACGCAGCCTTGCGCACATCGCATCGGCGCGCAGCGAGGGCGCGCAACTGGTAGCCGGTGGATCACACCCCACGGACACGCATTTGGCCAACGGTTTCTTCATCGAGCCCACAGTCTTCACTAGCGTAGCACCGTCGATGAAGCTGGCACGCGAGGAAGTGTTCGGTCCAGTGCTATCGGTACTGCGCTGGGGTCGAGAAGATGAGATGTTCGATGCCGTGAACAGCACAGAGTTCGGACTGACCGCATCAATTTGGACACGCGATCTTGTCACAGCGCATCGCGCCGCTGCTCGCATGGAAGCTGGCTACGTCTGGGTGAACGATTGCTCGTCGCACTTTATTGGCGCGCCCTTTGGCGGCTACAAGCAGTCTGGACTCGGGCGCGAGGAGTCCAAGGACGAACTGTACGAGTTCACGCAGGTCAAGAACGTGAACGTTTCCATGCTTTGAACGCACTGCGCGGGCTTGATGAATTTTGCAGTGAGCTCGACCATGGCAAGCCTAGGTATTCGGCAGTCTGCTTGATCTTTTGGAGGTCGATTGCAGGCGAGCCTTCTGTTAAAGCGAGGTCTTGAAATGCTTAGATGGCAAAGTATAATTCATCCGACTTGCTTCAATAACCAGCCAGGAGACCCCCAATGCTTTCCCCTGAAGATAACCAATTGCTGTGCCGAGTAACTGGTGATGCCCCCATGGGTCAATTGATGCGTCAGCACTGGACCCCGGTATGCTTGATCGAGGAAGTAGCCGAGCCTGACGGTACACCTGTCAAGGCGCGCATCTTTGGCGAAGATCTGGTGGTGTTTCGTGATAGCGATGGCCAGGTTGGCGTTCTAGACGAAAAATGTCCGCACCGCCGAGCCTCACTGGTCTACGGTCGCAACGAGGAAGGGGGGTTGCGATGCCTCTATCATGGCTGGAAGATGGACGTAAAAGGCAAAGTGCTCGAGATGGTCTCTGAGCCGGCAGCCAGTGGGTTTGTCGACAAGGTTCAGCATAAGGCTTACCCGACCAAGGAGTGGGGCGGAATGGTGTGGGCGTGGTTCGGTGCCCCAGAATCTGTCCCAAATTTTGTGCCTCCAGCCTGGGCGCCGACCGAAGATACTCGTGTCTCGATCGCCAAGGTGGTGCTACCTTGCAATTGGGCGCAAATCCTGGAAGGAGCGATCGATTCTGCTCATAGCTCCAGTTTGCACTCATCGGACATGGTGCCAGCTCGGGTAGATGGTGCCAAGGCAACCGCCCAAAATTGGCTTCGGCCCTCGACCGACAAGGCGCCGCGTTTGCAGGTTCAGCGTGGCGAGTACGGTTTCCGCTATGCCGCCATTCGGCGACCGATTCAAAATGCAGCGACTCACGAATATGTTCGCTCCACTGTCTTCGTTGCGCCATACTCGGTGCTGATTCCACCGAACAATCTCTACAACGTAGCCAACGTTAACGTCCCAATGGACGATACCAGCACGGCTTTCTACTTCATCGCCTGGGGGCATCCCTCCCAGACGCCGGAGACGGAGACCTGGCGAAAATTTCTAAGGCAGACAGTTGGTATCGATCTCGATTCGTACTACCGCCCCTTGCGCAACGAGAACAATCTGTTCTGGCAAGATCGCCAAGCCATGAAGGCCGGCAACTTTACTGGCATATCTGGCTTCCCGAATCAGGATGTGGCGATGTGGGTCAGCATGGGGCCAATTGCCAACCGAAGCGACGAGCGCCTCGGCGCCAGTGATATGGCTATTGTTGAGTTCCGCAAGCAGATGTTGGAGGAAGTTCGAGCATTCTCCGCGGGTGGTGTAGCTATTGGCACTGGAGTTCGCGCTATCGATCGCGCGATTTGCTCGTTTCAGGCTGTTATACCCAAAACCACCGATTGGCGAGAGCATCAGATCACCTATGTTTGGGCGGATGGTGTTGAGCGTCCAGAACTGGAACCCTCTTATTTCATGAAGGCTTGATCCCCATGGCGAAACTACAACTTTCTGTCGCCATGGGCGACTACGACCGTACTCGTGCCCTGCTCGACGGCCGCGTGCAGATCGATGGTGTCGATCCGGTCTACATGAATCTCTACCCGGAGGAAATGTTTTTCCGCGCCATGCGCAGTCAGGAATTTGATGTCTCGGAGTTGTCATTCTCAAGCTATTGTGTAAAAACGGCGCGTGGCGATTGCCCCTATGTGGCAATTCCAGTTTTCCTCTCCCGAGCTTTCCGTCATACCTCACTGTATGTCCGAAAAGACCGGATCCGTGTGCCCCAGGACCTCAAGGGTAAGCGTATTGGCTTGCCCGAGTACCAGCTAAGCGCCAACGTCTGGGCTCGAGCCATACTTCATGACGATTACGGTGTTGCTCCAGAGGATGCGACTTGGGTTCGCGGTGGAATCGAAACTCCCGGCCGTCCTGAGAAAATCGCATTGGCTCTGCCTCCCGGCGTCCGACTCGAAAGCGCGCCAGAAGGGCAGACTATCTCTGACATGCTCGATCGAGGGGATATCGAGGGCTTCATCGCACCACGTCCACCTGCAGCTCATGTGCTGAACAATCCCAACATTGGATGGCTATTCGACGACCCCACGGCGGTGGCCAAAGACTACTACAAACGCACAGGTGTCTTTCCCATCATGCATGTGGTTGGTGTGCGGCGTAGCCTCGCGGAACAGCACCCGTGGTTGCCTGGCGCCCTGTTCAAGGCATTTAGTCAAGCCAAGGCCTATGCCTTGGAAGCCTTGTCAGACACTTCTGCCACCAAGGTGACGTTACCGTTTGTCGAAGAACAACTCAAGGCGGCCAAGGAGATCTTGGGCGAAGATTTCTGGTCCTACGGCGTTGCCAATAACCAATCCACGATAGACACCTTCTTGAGGCATCATCATTCTCAGGGGCTGTCAGCGCGGCGCTTGGCTGTGGACGAGATATTCCATCCGGCCACCTACGAAAGTTATTCCATCTGACGGGCGCTATTGGCGGCTTCCTCGGCTGCCAAGTTCTCGATCATGGTGAGCAGACATTTGCGTATCGTGGTGACGGACGACTTGGGCAGACCCGCCACGCTGATCTGGTTGACTTCTTCGGCCAGCGGGACCAGCAGTTTTTCAAGCTTTCGGCCAGTAGTGGTGAGGAAAACGTGGATATTTTTGCGGTTGCCTGGTAGCTGACGCCGCTCAATAAACCCCATGGTCTCCATCGTCCTCACAGCCGTAAAGGTTGTAGGTTCCATAACGCCAGCAAGGTCGCTGAGTTCGCGTTGAGTGAGCCCATCCTTGATCCAAAGGACGCGTAAAAAAGTCCAATGCCCAAATGATACGCCATGCTTTGCAAGTCGCTGCTGAAGGGCGCGCATCTGAGCTCTAGCCACATCTCGGATCAGGTGGGCAAGACGGTCGTCAGGGACACTTTCGCGCCAGTGACGCAGCAGGCTTTGGGTTTCTTCATCGGCACGCATACACGCGGGATCATACTACTGGAACCTGGAGCTTTAGAGATATCTCCCCTCGAATGCGTTGCGACTCTATTAAGGCAAGGCACAGCTCAAGTGTTGCACGTGACCATCGCCCACTGTGGCATGGCGTCATGCCATCCCTGGCAACTGACCAAAGCTCATCGATCACTTCAGCCCGTGCAATATTGGGTGGTGGGCAGCTGATTACGTGGACTCCCTGTGCGTCATGAATTTCGACACCATTTGGCGTCAGGCGCAGATCGCCTTTGTCGCCACTGACTATGGTAGGGCCGAAGTGCTGATATGCAGCGGGTGCCATCGGCGGGCTCGGTTGATACAGGCGGCCGCCAAAGTTGCGTTGTGCCTTGAGTTCCGCTTCGGCTTGCTCATCAACCGTCAGCGCCAAATGAGCACGTGTCTGCGCGTGTGCGGAAATGGGCTTGGGGGCACCGAGTTCACCTACGCCATTCATAAGCACATCGGAATCGTAATAGCCATAGCCGTTATAGGTTGCACTAACAAAGGCGCCGTTATCGAACGCGATCAGTGCACTGTAAGCGCCCTCCGTTGGCCGCTCCGGATCCCAACAGCCCGTGTGTGCTCTCACACTGCTCGCCATTCCACCCGCCAGCAGGCGAACAATGTCCATTTGATGTGCGCCTTGACTGAACACCACACCGCCGCCTAAAGCTGTGTCCAGTTCCTCAGGGCGCCGAGGCCGATAGAGGAAATCGGTGTACTGCATGGCGTGTACGAATCGAACGGAACCGATGCGTCCTGCTTCAATCAGTTCGCGTGCCAGCCGCACCGGCGCATTGAAACTGTGGCTGTGGCCTACGATTATGTGTGTGCCAGCGACATCGCAGGCCTCGATCATGCGCGTACAGTCATACAGTGTGATTGCCATCGGCTTCTCTACCAAAACGTGCTTGCCGTGTTGGGCTGCCAACAGCACATGTGCTGCATGCATCTGGTGCGGAGTGGCTACGTAAACCCACTCGACAGATGGATCAGAACAGAGCGCCTCTGGGCTGTCGTGGGCGACGCCACCAAGCTCCTGAGCGAACGCTTCACGTGCGGCTGCTCGAGGATCAAAAGCGGCGACAAGTCGTACTCGCGGGTCCCCATTAAAGGTCGGTAGCATCAATGTGAAGGCGCGGCCCAACCCCAGCACGCCTAGGCGGATTGGCTTCACAAGTCGAGCACTAAACGTGGCGACTTCGCCCGTGACACACACACCATGACGTAGTCATTGCGCTCTTCTTGCATGAGCACTAAATCTCGGTGGTCGGGCTCACCCTCGATAAGACGTGTCTTGCATGAGCCGCATGTGCCGCTTTCGCACGAGCTGGGCACGTGAACACCTTGCTCTCGAAGTGTCTCCAGGATGGATTGACCAATCGGGACTGTAAAAACAGTACCGGAGCGCTGTAATTGAACCTCAAAAGGCTGGTCGTCTTCATGGGGTTTAAGGTCAGCACCAAAACTCTCGAAATGAACTGTGCTGCTTGGCCAATGACCGCTCATATCACGCACAGCGTCCATCAGCGGTGTAGGGCCACAGCAGTAAACATGACGACCGGTAACGCTACCTGGCTTCTCCAGCACTGGCCACAGATCAAAAGTCCGCTCGGGATCGCCGCCATCGTGGTGGATCACCACATGCGGTGCGAATGGTGGCGACCGCAACTCTTCAATGAAGGCGCTTACTGCCTCATCTCGGGTTAGGTAATACAGATTGAATGGTCGCTCGTCCTCGCCGAGGAGGTGCCTCGCCATGGCCATCATGGGCGTAATCCCAATGCCACCAGCGATCAACACAAAGCTCGACGCTTTGGGATCAAGCGCGAACAGGTTCTCGGGCGAACCTACGTCTAACACTAGCCCCGGTGTAGCCGAATCGACAAGGCTCCTCGAGCCTCCTCGCCCATGATCTTCACGTTTTACGGCTATGACATACCGGTCATTTTCGCCCGGATCATTGCAAAGCGAGTAACGCCTCATCGCGCCACTTGGAGTACGAACAGGGATGTGTGCGCCAGCTGTGAAACTAGGCAGTAAATCGCCTAACGGATGACGTAATTCAATGCGCTGGATACCGCGTGCGGCAGATTCAGTCTTAGAAACCCGCAATTGCATCAAGGGTAAACTACTCATGGCGAGGATGGTTTAATGGTGGTGAAAGACGTTGAAAGGTTGTATCGTGCCGGTGCAGGTGAATTATGTTAGATTGCTAAGTATTTTGCAAGCGGCTCGCCTCAATGCCGCGATTATTGTCATGCCACGCTGCGCTTTGGTCCTTCCAGCCCCTTCGTTGCTTCACCATTCGACGCTTCGGTCCTTTGCAAGTTGCACGGCGTCTGGCTGTGGTTCTGACCTTCGGTTGGACTCTGGCAGTAAATGCTAGTCAACTTAAAGCAATGGTCGCCCTTGCGGTTCTTTTGGCGGTGGCGCTCAAGGTCTGGCGGCCCAGCCTCATTATCGATGCCCAGTGCGAAAAACGTGCGGGTTTTGGAGTAGGCTCGCTGTCAGGCATGCTTGGTGGCGTATCCTCTGTTACGGGACCGATAATCATCACTTATCTAATGGCGCTGCGGTTGGAGCGCGAAGAGTTCTTTTGAAATGTCAGTGTCATATACCTGCTGGGCGCAACACCCCTTTACTTGGCCATGCTCACCGCCGGTCACATTGGTGGGCGGGAACTGCTTCTTTCAGCGATGGGGCTGTTGCCCATGTGGTGCGGGTTGATCATGGGCAAGGGGCTTAGACACCGCATCCCTGAAATCTTGTTCAGGCGCGTCATGTTGGCTTTTCTTTTCTTGCTAGCAGGTTTGTTGTTAATCAAATAGATGAACGAGAGTAAGGAACCCTCTTTGGACTGGAGTGATGCGCTTTTGTTGGGGTATGGTCCGATGGACGCACGCCACGTAGAGTTCGTGTCAGTTGTCTCCGCGCTGGAAATGGCTAACGACGTCGACTTACCACAGCGGCTGGCCGCTGTGGCTGATCATTTGCGAGCTCATTTTGATGAAGAAAATCGCTGGATGACAGAGAGTGATTTTCCTGCGCGCAACTGCCATGTAGATGAGCATGACGCAGTGCTTGAGTCGCTGGAGCAAGTTCAGTTGTTGCTCGAGGGGGGTGACTCGAGCGAGTGCCGTCGGTTAGCTAAGGAGTTGGCATGCTGGTTTCCAGGCCATGCAGACTACATGGATGCCGCTCTAGCGCACTGGATGTTCAAGCGCGACACCGGTGGCAAGCCAGTGGTATTGAGACGCAGCATTGGTATCACCTCAACTTAAATGATTGGGAAATAACTCATGGAAATTGAACATCAGGTGCGGCTCGATGTACGACGAGCTTTAGAAGAAGATGTGGGGTCAGGGGACCTTACGGCCACTTTGGTGCCCCCCTCTGCACGGGTGACCGCGTCCATCATCTGTCGTGAGGCGGCAGTGTTGTGTGGGCGGCCCTGGGTGGAGGAGGTGCTCCGGTGTGTCGCCCCCTCTGCGCAGACAAACTGGGCGCTGGATGACGGGGCGCGCAGCACACCCGGTCAAACTGTGGTGAGCATTGAGGGCTACGCGCGTGAGCTGCTCACCGCCGAACGCACATGTCTTAATTTTCTTCAGACCCTCAGTGCTGTGGCTACCAAGACTGCGCGCTATGTCGCCGAGGTTTCGGGTACGCGTGCTGCGATCCTGGACACCCGCAAGACCATTCCTGGAATGCGTGTGGCCGAAAAGTACGCGGTGCGTTGTGGCGGTGGGCAGAACCACCGGATGGGTTTATTCGACGCAATCCTAATAAAAGAAAACCATATCGCGGCTGCCGGAGGGCTCACGGCTGCCTTTCATGCTGCTCAGGCCCTTAAAGACAAAGCTACCTTCATTCAAGTTGAAGTGGAAACGCTGCGCCAACTCGATGAGGCACTCAATATTGGCGTCAAGATGGTGCTGCTCGACAACATGCCAATCGACATAATTCGCGAAGCAGTACGTATGGCCAACGGGCGGTGCAGTCTGGAAATTTCCGGGGGGGTCACACTGGAAACGCTGCGTGCCTATGCTGAGTCAGGTGTAGATCGCATCTCTGTTGGTGCTCTGATAAAAGACATCAGCGCTATTGATTTTTCGATGCGTTTCAGCGACAAGCCAGTTGAAGCCTAACTATTTCCCCGGGGATTATCTGCACAACGGATCGAACTCTGGATACTTGACCCCACCAGTGCAGCCGATTTTCCCAGTGTCCGGCCATTCTGGACGGGCTCTGATTGCGATAAAAAAGGTCTGAAAACACACTTGTATTCAAGTACCAAAACACTTGAATACGATGGACACCAAAGACACAGAAACGCTAGATGCCACAACTCTTGCCCAGTTCACAGGCACTGCCCAGTACTGGCGGGTAGCACGCTAATTCGTCACCAATAATGACATCAAATTAAGTTTGTGCAGTCTCGCGCAAGTAGATAGTGTTTGGGGCGGCCGAGCACCACGGCTTTGCTAGCTCTCGACTATGCGATAGACTTGCAGCGCCATTGCAGCAGAGTTGTAGCGGCACTGTTGCAGGCG
>Ga0222714_10004715_pt1 | contig 13248 bp, 16 predicted proteins | sample C33_3DmetaG_FD_165048 | JGI IMG/M metagenome (GOLD analysis project Ga0222714, IMG submission 165048) | Estuarine water microbial communities from San Francisco Bay, California, United States - C33_3D | ecosystem: Environmental > Aquatic > Marine > Unclassified | place: USA: California... | reverse complement strand
TATGATATCTGCGGCGTTCAGCCAATGACAGGCCCAACAGGCTTGATCTTTGCAATGCGCAGCAAGTATAGCTCACAAGCTAACTCAGCAACAGAAGCATTCTACAATGAAGCAAACACAGCCTTCGCATCAGTAGCCTTAGGTAACTCATCTGTTAACCTACCAGGTGACCGCCATGTCGGTACAACACCAGGTACAGCTAACAACGCTGAGTCAAACACCTATAACTACGTTGAAGGTATGACAACAGCAACTGCTGAATCCAACAATACATTTGCCAACATGGCCTTCTCAATTGAAAAAGTTTCAGTTGAAGCAAAGAGCCGCGCATTGAAGGCAGAGTACACAATGGAATTGGCACAAGACTTGAAGGCAATTCATGGTCTAGATGCTGAAGCCGAGTTGTCAAACATTCTGCAATCAGAAATCCTTGTTGAAATCAACCGTGAAGTTATCCGCACAATTAACGTAACAGCTAAGCGCGGTGCTAACAACACAACATCAGCCGGTACATTCGACCTAGACGTCGACGCAAACGGCCGTTGGTCAGTTGAGAAGTTCAAGGGTCTAATGTTCCAAGTAGAGCGTGAAGCTAACCAAATCGCAAAAGACACACGTCGCGGTAAGGGTAACATCATCCTTTGCTCTTCAGATGTTGCATCTGCATTGCAAATGGCTGGTGTTCTAGATTACGCTCCTGCTCTAAACAGCAACGCTCTAAACGTTGACGACACAGGCAATACATTTGCTGGTGTTCTAAACGGTCGTATCAAGGTCTACATTGACCCATACGTAACAGGCAACTATTTGACAGTTGGCTATAAGGGCGCAAGCGCATTCGATGCTGGTATCTTCTACTGCCCATACGTTCCTCTACAAATGGTTCGTGCAGTCGGTGAAGACAACTTCCAGCCAAAGATTGGCTTCAAGACACGCTACGGCATGGTAGCAAATCCATTCGCAGAAGGTGCTGCATATGGTGCTGGTGCTATGACAAAGGACGCAAACGTATACTACAGACGCGTCGTAGTCAGCAACATCCTATAATCCGAAAGGATATAATAGAAAGAGAGGGCCGCGAAAGCGGCCCTTTTTTTTGGCTAATAAATAATAATATGGCTGCCAGTGAGGTGTGTGATGTTAGAAAATGCAAGATACTTAACTAGATATACAAACGGCAAGAGAACCGCCGAGCTGTTTGAGTTAGACGATAAATCAGGCTACATCGTTAGAATGATTGAAAGTAAGGTAATCAAGGAAGATAGAGTTATTCAAGGTAAGTCGGTGCAATATGTCGTCGATACATGTGAAAATTGGTGTGAAGGAATAATTGATCCGTGGATTTAAATACATCAAAATTTCCAATTGTAACAGATGATCAAGGTTTCAAATACCATCCATTACTTAAATGGCTGGTTCGCATTGACCTTGATCTAACTGGTCTGTGCAATAGACAGTGTAGCTTTTGCCCCAGAGCTCTTGACGCCAATCCCGTCTACCCAAATGTTAACAAACATATGTCACTTGATACCCTTCAAATTGTTATTGATGAAATGAAGTCAATAAAATTTAGAGGGTATTGGGAACTTGCAGGCAGAGGAGAAAGCACACTACATAAGAACTTTGACACAATTGTAGAGATGCTGTCAACAAAAGATAGAACATGGAAGCTAAGACTAACTACTAATGGTTATGAAATAGACGAGTGGTGGCCAACACTATCAGAAAAGTTTGATGGACTTATTCTTAATAGCTATGAATCTTATGATCAGTTTGTTGAAAGAAAAGCTAAGTATGAAAAATTACCAAATGGCGAATTGGTAGAGCATCATTACAAGCAAGATGGATTCACTATAGAACAAATAAACAAGATGCCACGACACCTCGAGAATGATGGTAAGTGGTATAACTATGCATTCAACAACAGAGCAGGATATTTTAGTGATGAAGTAGTTAAGTCAAGATGTTGGCATCCCATGAGGCAGATCTTTATTGACTATGACGGTAATTATCAGATGTGCTGTAATGATTGGCTAAGTCAAATTAAAATTGGTAATGTGCATGAAAGATCACTAATTGATATGTACATTAATGACGAAAAGATTAATAGAATAAGGTGGTTGTTGCTGACAGAAGGCAACAGATCCAAAATTTTACCATGCTCTAAGTGCGATGACATCCAAGGAACGCTTAAAAATTCTAGAAACACAATGGATGCATTTGTTAAGTCCCCAGCATATAGACACCACATTGTTCCGCTTTCAGCATGTGGTAAAAAGTTTGATGATGGTATTTTGGAGGGTAAATGAACATCATAGCTGATGGGGTATACAAACAACTAGCTGTATTTAAGCATCCCTGGGAGTTTTGGGTCATTGATGACTTTCTTGAAGAAGAAACCTTCAATACTCTTCTTGAGCTTAAAGATGTTAATGGATTATATTCTCCAGTTGATGCATCAAACGGTATCATTGCTTGCTCGCTAAATTCTGAAAATGCTATTGCAAGAAAATACACTATGAAAATAAGTAATCCAAATATAATTTATAGTGTTGAGCAGTCATTGATAAAAATTCAAAATGGTATTGAAAAGGAGTATACTGCTTCCAATCTCAAAGGGCTATTTGTGGCCAATGAATTAGTTAAATGTGAACCAGGATATTGTTACCATAGACATATTGATCACTCCAGCAAGATATTTTCAATCATTGTCTCACTGAGTCCAACTGAAGGAGATGGCACAACACTTCTGGATCAATCCAATAAGCAGTATAAAGTTTTTTGGCGACCAAATAGAGCTACAATTTTTATCAACGGCAAAAGCTTATTTCACCTGTATAAAAACTCACTTAGTGTAAATAGATATACGTTCAATATTTTTTTAACAGCAGAGAAGTCGGCTTTTCGTACAGACAAATTAGCTGCAAAAACAAATAAGGGTTAGTATATGGCTATTCAAAAAAGTTTTTTATCACCATTAGGTTATCAATTGTCAATTAATAAGATACCTAATACAATTCTCAATGCAATATCTGTAACAGTGCCTGGCGTTAATGTTGAAGATACGGAAGTGCAGACGCCATTCAAAATAGTTAGATATCCTGATAAACTTGTTTTTAATGACTTTGTTGTTAGGTTTAAAGTAGATGAAAACATGACAAATTATATAGAAATATATAATTGGATGAATCAAATTGGTCGACCAGAAGAATTTGCACCACAAAATCTTAATGCTTTGTTTCCTAATGATATCTATAGCAATTATGTATCAGACGGAACACTAACAATTTTAGATTCAGTAATGAAACCAAATATTGAAATTAGATTCAAGGACCTATTTCCTGTTTTACTAAGTGATTTAGAATTCACATCTCAGGAAACCAACGTAACCTATATTGACGCTACAGTTACCTTTAGACTATTATCGTTTACTGTTCACGTACTTTAGTGTATAATATACCTACCTTGTAGGGTAGGAACTTTATAATGAAACTTGAAGAAATATTTGGTGAATGGGAAAAGGATAGCAGAATTGACCGAACAGAGCTCGGCGACGTTGCGTTGAACATTCCTAAGTTACACCACAAGTACTTTAAAATATTTTCTCACGAACGTCTACTGCTTCGGAAGCTTGAACAAGATATGAAGAAGCTAAAGAAGCTGAAGTGGGAGTATTATACAGGCGTCCTCGATCAAGAAACACTCGAAGAGATGAAGTGGGAACCGTTCCTACAAAAAATCTTGAAACAAGACGTGCCTACATATATTGACAGTGACTCAGATATCATTACGCTGAATCTTAGAATTGCCGTCCAACAAGAAAAGATCGATACGCTTGAATCGATCATTAAATCAATTATGAATTTAGGCTTCCAGGTCAAGAGTGCAATTGACTGGGAGAAGTTTAAAACTGGTCAATGACAGAAACTCTAGTCGTCTCAAAATTTAATGATGTGTATATAACGGTTGATTGTGACGCTAGTGTTGCAATGGAGCTAAGGGATTACTTTACTTTCAAGGTTCCTGGTTATCGCTTCATGCCTGCCTACCGTAATAAGGTTTGGTCTGGTGATATTCATTTGTTCAATCCAATGAGTAAGAGAATATACTTTGGGTTGATTCCATACATCAATAAGTTTTGTGAAACTCGGGGTTACCAGGTAGTCTTTGATAAGAACGTAGATGGCTTTGCTGATATTAACGAACAGAGTGTGGTTGAGTTCATTCAGAATCTCAACTTGCCATTCAAGCCAAGAGGCTATCAGCTTGAAGCTTTCCTTCATGCTATCAGAACAAAAAGATCACTACTTGTATCTCCTACCGCTTCTGGTAAGTCACTAATCATATACTTAATAACTAAGTGGTTCCTGGAACATTTCAAAGTATTAATCATTGTACCAACGGTATCACTCGTTGAGCAGATGAAGGGCGACTTTGTATCCTACGGTGGTGATGAAAATGAAATTCACACCATCATGTCTGGTAGAGAGAAGCATTCGGATAGACCAATTGTTATATCTACATGGCAGTCAATCTATAAGATGCCAAGACAGTGGTATGAGCAGTTTGATGTAATCATTGGTGATGAGGCCCACCAGTACAAAGCTAAATCACTAACATCTATCTTAGAGAAGATGACAAAGTGCTCTATTAGATTGGGATTCACTGGCACTCTTGATGGTACACAAACCCACAAGCTGGTGCTTGAAGGGTTGTTTGGTACAATCAAGAAGGTAACAACTACAGCTGAGCTTATTGAACAGAAGCATCTTGCTGACTTTAAGATTCAAGCAATTGTTCTAAAGCACACAGATGCCGATAAGAAAGAATATAGTAGGTGTGAGTACCATGATGAGATTGACTTCTTGGTTCGCAGTGAAGCAAGGAACAATTTTATTTCTCAGTTGTCGTTACATCTAAAGGGTAACACATTAATCCTTTATCAGTTTGTTGAGAAGCACGGTAAGCCTTTACATAAGATGCTTATAGATCAAAACAAAGAGGATAGACATATCTTTTTTGTATCTGGTGAAGTGGAAGTAGAAGATAGAGAGCTTGTTAGAAAAATTACTGAGCAAGAAGACAATGCTATCATTGTTGCTTCATATGGCACGTTCTCAACTGGTATAAATATTAGAAACCTACACAATGTTGTGTTTGCTTCACCAACGAAGTCGAGAATCAGATCTCTACAGTCGATAGGTAGAGCCCTAAGAAGAGGGGATAATAAGCAGCAAGCAACATTGTATGATATAGCTGATGACCTCTCTTGGAAGAAGTCTAAGAACCATACCCTAAAACATTTTATTGAGCGAGTAGGAATTTATACCAGTGAAAAGTTCGAATACAAAATCACAAGTTATCAGTTGAGGTAAGTTATGGCAGCATTTATTCTTGTCAAACTGAGCGATGATGACTCGTTTGTTATTGGTGAACTTCACAACGAGACAGAAGATGATGTTGTAATGAAATATCCAGTGGTTGTTAGGTTAAAGACAACTATCAATCAGACAACTAACGTATCAACATCTAAACTGATGCCGTTTTCTGAAAATAATATTGTTGCTCTAAAGAAAAATTCAATTATTGCATTCTCTAAGCCCAATGAACGAATCATTAAGTATTATTTGAGGTTTATGGATAACTTCCAAAAAATACTGGATGAAGATCTTGAGAATGATATCTGTGGATTACAGGATGGTTATAGTGATCCTTTAGATTATGATGACGATGAAGAGATTGATTCAATCGTTACACAAGTAGGGCCCACACCTATTTTGCATTAATAATATATCTGACCCCAACAAAGGGGATTATACTAAAGTGAAAGTAGAAAGTCAACAGGTTGAACTAACTATCTGAATAGTATACAATAGTCAAATGTTTAAAAGGATTTGTAATGACCGAAGTTAAAGATAAAGCAAACCACTACGTTAGCAATGAAGAATTTTATAAGGCTATAGTAGAGTTTAAAAAGAAAGTTAATGCTGCTGAGGCTGAGGGTCTCCCTAGACCTGTAATTCCTCACTACATTGGGGATTGTCTTATTAAGATTGCTAACAAACTATCTTATAGTCCTAATTTCATCAATTACACATTTCGTGACGAGATGATTGCTGATGGCTTAGAGAACTGCATTAACTATTTCCACAACTTCGACCCTGACAAATCCACAAATCCATTCTCATATTTTACTCAAATCATTTACTTTGCCTTCCTTCGTCGTATTCAAAAGGAAAAGAAGTACATGTATGTTAAGCACAAGGCTACTCAACAGAAGATGATTAGCCATGAGTTAATGAATCTTCAAGAGTTAGATGAATTGGGTGAATTTGATATTGTAATTACAGACTATACATCAAATGATTATATGGATGATTTCATTGAGCAATTTGAAGCATCCGCATTGAAGAAGAAGATTGAAAGGCAAGCAAAGAAAGGCCTAGAGAAGTTAATTAAGGAAGACTAAATTATGAAGATCGCTTTGATCACTGACACGCACTTTGGTGGGCGTGGCGATAGTCCTATATTTTCAGACTTCATTGGAAGATTCTACAGTGAAGTCTTCTTTCCATATCTTAAAGCAAATGATATCGATACAATCATCCACCTTGGCGATATTGTAGACCGTAGAAAATATATCAGTTACTTGTCTCTAAGAAAGTTCAGAGATCAATTCATCAACCGTGTCATTGATGCTAATTTTAACTTACATGTTATTATTGGTAACCATGACACATTCTATAAGAATACAAACGAAGTCAATTGTATGACAGAGTTGTTTGGTACCAACAAGCCAGACAATATTCATTGGTACACAGAAGCCACAAATATTAAGTTTGGTAGTACAGATGTTCTTTTTGTTCCTTGGATGTGTAGTGACAACTTTGAACCTACTATCGAAAAGATTGCTGACACTGATGCACAGGTATGCTTTGGCCATCTTGAGCTTGCAGGCTTTGAGATGCAGAAGGGTACGGTTATCGATCATGGCTATGATGCTAAGATCTTTAAGAAGTTTGACATTGTTCTATCTGGACACTATCATCACAGATCAACAAAGGGTAATGTAACATATCTTGGTTGCCCATATGAGATTGTGTGGTCTGATTATGATGACCCTAAAGGCTTCCATGTCTTTGATACAGAGACGAGAGAGATTGAATTTGTTAAGCATGACTTGACACTATTTGAAAAGTACCACTATGATGACCTTGATAAGGAACGTGATGATGTAGTCCTTGATGACTACTCATTCCTTGGCGGAAAGTTTGTAAAGGTTATCGTCAAAAATAAAACAAACCCATATTGGTTCGATAGTGTTATCGATAGAATTGAGAGGGCTGCGGTCGCAGACCTGCAGGTGGTGGAAGACCACCTGCATCTTGACTTAGAAGAAGATTCAAGTATAATATCCGACGCTGAGGATACTCTAACGATCATTAGAAAGTTCTCAGACCAATACATTAGTAATAAAGACAATGTTCCTAAGCTGAACAAACTTCTTGGTGATTTGTATATTGAAGCAATGGAAATACAGACTAAGCAATGATAGATGTTGTTTGTGTTAAACATGGCAACTTGTATGATTGGAGTTGGGTAGATAAGTTGTATAGGGGTGCGTTAAGATCCTTCACATCTCAAGTTAACTTTCATGTGTTTACAGATACTTTTAATCAACATGCAAGTTACAATCAAATACAACTACCGCACTTCGAGGATCTGAGTGGTAGGAATAAGTCGAATGCTGCATGGTGGTATAAGATGTGTTTATTCTCAGACATCAATCCTATACGTAACCAACAAATCTACTTTGATCTAGATGTTGTTTTAGTTGGTAGCTGTGATTTTTTACTTGACGTTCCAAATAATAAGTTAGGAATGTGTGAAGAGTGGAATGAGTTGTTAAGAGGGAAGCAGATCGTCAATACAAAATATAATTCTAGCGTGATGGTTTTTAACCCCACCTACTATAAGTATTTGTGGAATCAGTACATTTCTGATCGTAAGGGCATCCAGCAAAAATATTTTGGTGACCAAAGTTTTATAACACACAGAGTGCCTGCTAGATCAATGTATAAACTTGACAGTATAAGTAAAATTTTATCATGGAAGTACCAAGTGTACAATGGTGGTGTAAAGCAACTACCGCCATATAATAATTTTCCTAAAAACATTAAACAGTTTAATACACCTGGAATTAGTAAACTGCCAGCCGATGCGAGAGTAGTTACATTTGGTGGTGATGATATGTGGAAACCTAGTTCTGCTATGGATATAGATTTTGTGAAGGAGTTTTGGTTGTGATTCTATTTAAGAAAGTGCGGTGGAAAAACTTTCTCTCTACTGGTAATAACTTTACTGAGATTGATCTAACCAAGCATAAGTCAACTCTGATTGTAGGTACGAATGGTTCAGGTAAGTCAACCATTCTCGATGCTATTTCTTTTGCTCTCTACAATAAGCCATTCAGAAAGATTAATAAGCCTCAGCTTGTTAACTCTATCAATAGTAAAGATCTTTGTGTTGAACTTGAGTTTGTAGTTGGTAATACTAACTATAAGATTGTTAGAGGTATTAAACCCACCAAGTTTGAGATCTATAAGAATGATGTGCTGCTTAACCAAGATGCTGATAGTAAAGACTATCAAGAGGTAGTTGAGAAGCAGATCGTTAAGATGAACCATAGAACATTCTCTCAAGTAGTTGTTCTTGGTTCATCAACCTATGTACCATTCATGCAACTTCCTGCTGCTCAGCGAAGAGAAGTTATTGAAGATCTTCTTGACATTCAAGTATTCACTACAATGAATACATTGTTAAAGAGCAAAGTATCAACAAACCAAGATGATTTGAAGCAAGCAAAGTATGACAGTGATCTTATTGACGAGAAGATCAATATTCAAAATAGCTATATCAGCTCATTAAAGAAAGATGTTCAAAATAAGGTTGATGAGAATGTAGAGAAGATCCAGCAGACTCAAGATGAGATTAATGTATGTAATGTTGATGTTGCAACAAAGAGCAACACTATTGCAGAGAAGATGAAGGACACAGCTAACCTTGAGAAGCTCCAGAAGAGAATGGAGAAGTCTGTCATCCTAAAAGAAAAGACTATTGATAAGCTATCCAAGTTGAATAAGGAGATTAAGTTCTTCCATGACAACGATGATTGTCCAACTTGTAAGCAAGGTATTCCCCATGAATTTAAATCTGAAGCTATTACAACTAAGCAGACACAAGTAATTGAGATCCAAGAAAACCTTACACTACTAGAAGAAGACTATAACAACACTGTTACTGAGATTGCAAGGATCAATGGAATACAAAAGGATATTCAAGCTATTCAACACGACATTACAAAGTTGCAATCAGAAATACAGTCAAAGAAAAAGTTTATTGATTACCTACAATCAGAAAACGATTCACTACAATCAGACACAGCAAATGTTGATGCAGAAAAACAAAAACTAAAAGAACTACAAAAACAAAAGACAGAAGCTGAGGACAAGAAGCAGAAGCTGCTTGAGGAGTATGAAATTCTACAGGCAGCTTCTGCTCTCTTGAAGGACGGTGGTATCAAGACTAGAATCCTCCGTCAGTATATGCCTATCATTAATAAACTGATTAACAAGTACTTGGCTGCCATGGACTTCTTTGTTCAGTTTGAGATTGATGAGCAGTTCAATGAAACTATTAAGTCTAGATTCAGAGATGAGTTTAGCTACAATTCATTCTCTGAAGGTGAGAAGATGAGAATTAACTTGGCTGTTCTCTTTACATGGAGAGCTATTGCCAAGATGAGAAATAGTGCTGCCACTAACTTACTTGTTATGGATGAAGTGTTTGATAGTTCTCTTGATAGCAATGGTACTGATGAGTTTTTAAAGATCATTCAGACATTAACTGCTGATACTAATACATTTATCATTAGCCATAAAACAGACCAGCTGTTTGATAAGTTCCATAATGTAATTAAGTTCGAGAAGACAAAAAACTTTTCTAGGATCGTGTGATGAGATTTGTTTTAATAAATATTTCAAAATGTATACCTTCCAATGTAATAGACAGATGGAACGAAGCAGCATTGAAGATTCCAGGCGAAGAATCTCAAACGAGAGGCTACAAACAAGATCAGATTGATAATCACCACATCCATAGCGGCTACACTCAAGCATCAGAACATAGAAGGTCGGAAGTAAGATGGCTAAGACAGGATACTAACTCCGAATTGACAAACGAAATTACATCTAGATTGTTGGAGGTTGTCAACAGAGAAGCTGAAGTTCTTGCATGTGATTATTATCAGCATTTAGCACCAATTCAACACACAACATATTATACTGGGTGTTACTATAAAACACATATCGACTCGTTTGAGGATCCAAACAGATTATATAATAGAAAGATAAGCATTAGTGTTTCACTATCTGATGAGAGTGAGTATACAGGTGGAAAGCTGATTGTTAAGGGCAAGGAAGCTAATATGTCCTCCAAGGGGGACATCTCGATATTTTTATCATACATGCCACATGAAGTTACACCAGTTTTATCTGGTACAAGAAAATCGTTAGTGGCATGGATAAGAGGACCACAGTGGCGTTAAGTGTTGAAAAATATTTCTGAATTGTGTATACTATTGTTATAAATAATGCTAAATTGAGGCTTTCGTAATGCAAAAAGAATATCACTATTCTGAGATCTTCTATTCTATTCAAGGTGAAGGTCGATACACTGGTATACCAACTGCTTGGTTAAGATACTTCCTCTGCAACCTCCAGTGTGATGGCTTTGGCCAGAAAGATCCAACTGACCCATCTACATACAAGCTCCCATATAAAGAAATTAGCGTCGACTTCATTAAGAGAGTCGAAGATCTTCCTGTATGGAAGTATGGTTGCGATTCTTCCTACTCTTGGTCAAAGAAGTTCAAGCATCTGATGCATAAGGGTACACCTGAGTATATTGCCAACCAGATCCTTAACCACATTCGATCAGAACACAATATGGATGCTAGGTTTGACCATCCAGCTGGTCAACCAATCCATATGTGCTTCACTGGTGGTGAGCCTCTAATGAAGCATGCTCAGCAGTGTACTGTTGGTGTACTAGACTATTTCGATTCGATTCAGAATAGTCCTAAGTTTATTACATTCGAGACTAATGCTACACAAGCATTAACTACAGATTTTGTTAACTTTATGACAAACTGGAGAGAGCAAGGTAGAGAGATCTTCATATCTTCTTCGCCTAAGCTTTGGACAACGTCTGGTGAGACAAACAAGGATGCTATCATCCCAGAAGTGCTTGCTGAGTACTCTAGACTCTCTAGAGGTCATGGTCAGATTAAGTATGTTGTTAATGGTAAGAAAGAAACGTGGGACGAGGTGGACCATGTGACAAATGAGTTTAGAAAGGCTGGTGTTAACTTCCCTGTATGGATTATGCCTGTAGGTGCTACTGAGGAAGGTCAGACTGGTGAGCTAGAAGGATACATGAGTGCTGGTACAATTGCTGAGCAAGCCTTCAAGAGAGGGTTCAATGTATCGGCTCGAGTCCATGTGTACTTATGGGGTAATACGATTGGTGTATAAAAGGATAAGAATTTTTAGTGATGAGGAATTAAAATTCATTTTTGATCTCTACAATTTTCAAGAACCTAGATTTTGTGTTAGATATGTTAATCTAGCAAATGTCCATAGAAGAGATGTTCCCCCTTACTTTAAAAACAATTCAGCTTGCTGGAGTAATATAGTTGAGAAACTTGAACAAAATGCAGGTAATGATTTATCTGCAAGATCAATTTATTTTTTAAAATATATACCAAAATCATTTACTTCATTACATGTAGACAATCCATCAACAACACTTAGGACTGCAGTTACCCTTCTAGAAGCATCTGAGGATCTACAAGGGGGTGAAATACTAATACAGAGAAAGGCAGCTGAACAAGATTTTTATAATGCTGATGACCCTATAGGGGGAAACAGCAAAAAAATATTTACGCCAACTAGCATCCAAGACATGATAATTCCAGAAATTGTCAGACAAAAAGTTGGCGAAACAATATTTTACGATCAGAGTTTACTTCATGGTGTGACGCGTGTCGAACGTGGCCACCGCTTAGTTTTAATAACATGGTTTAAACAAAATGAAAACAATCAAATACAAAAAGAAGCAGTTTGATCAAGACATTGATGTGTTAGCTACTAAGATTAAGAAGTCTAAAGTAGACTTCAGTTACATCGTAGCACTATCAAGAGGTGGTCTGATTCCTGGCGTCATTTTGTCTCATAAGCTCGGTCTGAGGCTTGTTCCAATCTCCTGGTCAACAAGAGATGGTGGGGATAAAGAATCCAATTGTTGGATTCCAGAAGATATCAATCTAGGAAACAAAATTCTTGTGGTAGATGACATTGTCGATAGTGGTGAAGCACTAACAACGATGTTTGAGGATTGGAACAGTTCTGTACAGGGCAATCTCAAGATGGAAAATATTTTTGTTGCCACCTTGATTTACAACAAGGATCAGAGTATACTGCCTAAGTTTTACGCAAATAAGATTTCAAGAAAAAAGACTCCAGAATGGTTTGAGTTCTGGTGGGAGGTTTAAGATGGCTAATAAGTTTTATTCTACAAAAAGGATTGGTCCCATTTCAACTGGCCATCGTCAGTGGAGGGATGAGGGTCACTGCAGGTGGGCTCATGGGTATGGTCGCTATGTTAAATTTACCTTCGCATGTACGACGTTAGATGATAAAATGTGGTGTATGGACTTTGGTGATCTAAAATGGGTCAAGAAGTGGTTAGAAGATCAGTGGGACCATAGAATGCTGATTGCATCTGATGATCCATTACTCGATACGTGGAAGCAGTTACACGAGGCCGATGGTATTAATCTTAATATCATGGATGTCACAAAGGGTCACGGACCAGGTATCGAGGCTTCATGTAAGTTTGTGTTTGATAACATCAATCCACAAATTAAGCAGATGACTAATGGCCGCGTTTGGATTGACATGGTAGAGATCTATGAGCATGAGTTTAACTCTGCTTTTTATGTTAACCTCGAGGTGAAATATGGGTATTGATTACTCTAGCAAGATGCCAGATCTTGTATTTAATTATGATGATAAGTTCTATTGTGAGGAGTTACCGGACCCCCAAGTTAATCCAGTTCTACCTGGTGCAAGAGTACCTCTTAGGAAGGTAGGTATTGCTCCAGTTGACCTTCCTATCATGGTCAAG
>Ga0222714_10004714_pt1 | contig 13250 bp, 12 predicted proteins | sample C33_3DmetaG_FD_165048 | JGI IMG/M metagenome (GOLD analysis project Ga0222714, IMG submission 165048) | Estuarine water microbial communities from San Francisco Bay, California, United States - C33_3D | ecosystem: Environmental > Aquatic > Marine > Unclassified | place: USA: California... | reverse complement strand
GTGGCGAGGTTGACCTTGCGGAAGGCCGTGTCCTCGTCATCGGAGGGACGGAGAACCACGCTGGTGAGATTGCAGAACTGCCCACCGCCACCGTCCCAGGTGCCGTTCGCCAGCTCGGAGGCGAGCCCGATCTCCACGCAGTTGTGGACGTAGAAGCCGTTGGCGTCGAAGGCGTGGACGCCAGGGATCGTGCAGTCGTAGACGGGCTCCTCGCCGTCGGGGACCAGGGCGCGGACGCGCGCAGCGAAGGACTCCTTGTTGGGCGCCCGCCGGAAGCTGGCGAGGACATTGCGCAGCTTCTCCGTCTTCGCTGGTTCTGCGAACCCGATCAGGCTCTCGAACCGATTGACGTTCTCCTTCGAGATGATCAGCTCGTGCAGCGCCTTACACGGGTACTCGGCCGTCCCACCGCGACCGTCGGGGAGCGTGCGCGCCCCCGCCGGCGTGCGGTTGAGGTGCACCTTCGAGATCACCCCAAAGCGCGCAAGCATGCGCTGAACGGCGAAGAGCGTCGGCGCATCGACCTGCGAGAGCCGCACGCTGATGCCCTTCTTGATGTTGTTGAGGACGCAGCCGTCCGCATCGAACATCCCGCGCAGGAACCCGGCGACGACACGGTGATTGGCGAGTTCCAGCGCGTCCGTGATGACCTTGCCGCCGGGAACGACACCGTGCGCCTTCGCTCGCTCAGCGAGTCCGCGAGAGGTGATCCGCCACGACTTCGTCGCCTCCGACCAGCGGGGGGCAAGGTCGCTGCGCCGCGCGATGCCGGCGCGGTCCATGAGCGCGTAGGCATGATCCGCCATGATCTTCGCGTGCTCGCCCCAGTAGCACAGGACGGCAGAAGCGGGAGTGCTTCCGTCCGTGCTGAACGTGCCGTCACCGAAGAGCGACCCCAAGAGCCAGCCGGTTGCGAAGTCCTCGCTCTGATGGTCAACGCCCTCAAACGTGTCGCTGGAGACGTGGTGGCCGCGCCGGTTGTCGCTCAGGCGGATCTTGTCGCCCGCGCGGAGGTCACCGGCCTCAACCTCCTCGTACTCGCCCGGCTTGCCCGTCGCGCGGAACATGACGTGGTTCGCCGTGAGGCGCACGCAGAAGCCCTCGACAGTCTCCAGGCGGAACACGGGCGCGCTGGCGTGCGTCTGCCAGAAGCCGTCGTTGGTCGAGCGGTGCCCCTGCCCGTCCACGATCGCCACGAACGGCGACCCGATCAGGTCACGAACGCGCCGGGGTCCGTTCTGCGTCTGCACGATCGTGTCACCCGTGACGCAGGGGTTCGCGCGGATCAGTCGCCCGCGGTAGTCGAAGCGCGCCGGGCTGAAGATGCCCCGCTCGCCGGCACCGGAGCGATGCAGGATGTCCCACTCCGCCATGAACTGCTCGCGCGTCAGGCCCGTCTGGACGACCCACGAGTTGTTGGCCTGGGAGAACTCCTCGGGAACATCCCCGTTGGGGTAGAACTTCGCCCAGCGCAGCTTGTCGTCGTCGCGGTCGGAGAACGAGATCATCGCCGAGCGGCGCACGCCGCCCACCTGCACGATGCTGCCGGCCGTGCAGAGCAGGGTGTGGCACTCCAGCGTGGTGAGCCGCCGACCCTCCCGCCCCGCCTGCTGGATGGTCGCGCGCAGGGCGTCGAGGTACTTGCGCAGGGGCTCGGGGCCGCTGGCCTCGCCGCCCTTGGTGAGCAGCTTCGCGCCCTTCGGCCGGATCATCGTGTAGTCGAAGGTCACGTTGGCGCCCGAGTACCACGCCGCCACGCCATCGTAGACGGCGCGCATCCAGCCCTCGGTGCTGTCCTCGATGACGTGCATGGACGCGGACAGGTCCTCGGAGGACGGAGGCGCCGGGATCGGCATCGCGTCGACGAACTCGCTCTCGACGGAGAAGCCGACGCCGGTGCCGTGCATGAGGATGTAGAGGGCCTCGGCGAACACCACCGGGGTGTCGCACACGGAGAAGTAGCAGTTGTAGGCCGCGATGTCCGAGCGGTCCAGCACGTCGCCGGCCGCCCACAGGGCGCGCATCGAGGGCATGACGTGGCGCAGGAACACGGCCTCCGTCGCCATCGCGTGCTGGATGTCGAAGGCGACGAGATGCAGGGCCGCGCGCCTGCTGGTCGCCGTCTCGCTGATCTGCTTGTGCATCCGGTAGCGCATGTAGGCGCTCCACCGGATGACCGTCTCGCGCCACGTCTCGCGGTGCCCGTCGGGCTTCACCTTCGCGTAGGTGCGAAGGCGGACCATCTCGGACGCGAGGCGCGCACCAGGGGTCAGGCCCTCCAGCGCGTCGTTGTCGTTGTGCGAGGCGAGGACCTTCGAGGCCCACTCGACGTGGGCCTCTCTCTGCTGGTGCCACATGGGCGATCTCCGTGGTGTGTCTGTAGCGGCCGGTCAGTAGCGGCCCGAGTTCTCTACCCTGCGCAGCGCGACACGCCAAGGGGCGAAGTGCCGGTAGAGTTCCTGCGCGGCGAGGCGCATGTCCGCGCGCCGTTCGACGGCCAGGTCGAGCGCCTCGCGCTCCGTCAAGATCGTGTCGGCTTCGTCAGCGTCGATCAGCCGAAGGGGCGGCGCGACCGCGGGACTACCTGGGGGCATCGGAGATCCCCCGGCTGATCCGCGCGAGCATGTCGAGCACCTTGTCCATGTTCGGCTGCGTGGCGAGGAGCGCGCGGATGTCCGCCTTCATGGCGGCGATGTCCTGCTCCGCGAGCCGGAGGTGGTCGCGGGCACGGTCCACGTCTTCCTCCAGGCGCTTGATGGTCGCGCGCAGGGCCTCGATGTCCTTGTTGTCGGCGCCCGCCGCCTGCTGGTTCTGGACCAGCTTCCAGATGATCTGGAGGAGCGCGGTCACCATGACGCCGCCGGCCGCACCCATGCCCGCGTCACCGACGATGGGCACGAGGTTGTCGGCCATCGCAGCACCTCCAGCTACTTGACGATCTTGTTGACTGGCTTGGCGGCCCACGTCTTGCAGGCCCAATAGCGCGCCTTGTTCGGCGGCCCCGGGTCGTCGCAGCCGTGACGGGACCGGAAGTTCTTGCGCCGATCGGGGTCGTCGCGCCGGATCTCCATGTTCGGATCTCCGAACCGGACGGTGTACGGCTTGCCTTCGTACTCGCCCTTGACGACGAACTTCTTGTCGCCGTACCCAGGCTCCCCCGGGCGGATGCGTCGCGGCGTCGGCATGCGGCCCCCTGAAGCCCGAACCTATCACGCCGGAGGGCCTCCCGCAAGGACGGAGCGGCGGCCGATCGGCATAGGGGCGCCTACGCCGGCGATGCGAGCGGCATATCCGGTAGGGGTAAGTAGAACTGGGTGGAAATGGCGCCGTAGGCGCGTGTGTCGTCGAGAACGCCGTGTTGACCAACGATCGCACCAACGGGGCGGGATCCCAGTCTGATCTATAGCCGCGGAGGGTGAGGAGCGTGGATCGGGCGAGTGGTGAGATCGTTGGCCGATACGCGATCGTAGACGATCGCCAACAAGCCGTATGGCCTGACCCGTATTCTTGCAGAAGTTACTTGCACCTCCAGAGCGCCCGTGGTACTTGTTGTTCAGCCAGGGCGTGAACGGCCCTCGGCCAAGGAGTGATGACGATGCCCGAGCAGGACAAGCTCGCCATGAGCGCCGCAGGTGCTCGATGACCCTCCCGCCGCGCGGCCGTCCGCCTCACCGTGCGCGCCTCATCTGTCCCTGTTAGGAGCCCGCCATGCCCACGACCCTCTACGTTCCGACCACCCGTGAAGTCGCCGTTGCCATCCGCAAGGCGCACCCCGACCTGTGCGCCTACGCCGTCGCGTCGGGCGAAGAGTGGAGCCCCTACGCCGAGACGTGGTGGTCGCTGCCCGGTTCGCCCGCGCCCATCCTCCGGCAGCGCACGTCATGGGACGGGCTCGATGCGGACCGCAGGCGGATCAACGAGCGGCACGAGCAGTGGCTCTGCTTCGATGTTCCTGACCCGGATGATGACTAAGCTGGCGATCTTGCGTTGACGCAGGCACGCCTGCCAGATACAACAACAGCGGCGCGCGCCCGCCTTCCCCTACGCGCAAGGAGAACACCTGATGAAGCTCACCGCCGAACAGATCAAGGACATCGCCGCATGTGGTGACCGCGTGAACGTCTCCAACAAGGAGAGAGGACCATCCATCGCCCAGCGTGGCGGCGCTCGTGTGGAGTTCCATGCGGCTCTGCCCGACGGCGGCGCCGTCCTGAGCCTGCTCGACGAGACGCTCGGCGCTTCTGACACCTGGCGTGATGCCCCCTGCGCGACGTGGGCCGAGGTCGTCGAGGTCGTGCGCGCGTGCCTCGCCACCGGACGCACCTGCGCCTACGGACCCGGCATCGGACTGCGGGACATGCTTCCGCAGACCACGCAGTCTCCGGTCCACCAGCCCTGGGAGACGATCGCGAGCGCCGTCGACGGCGACGAGAGCCACGCCGAGCCGCTCAACCTCGGCGCAGACTACCAGCGGCCGCGAGCGTGGACGGTCGCGCAGCAGAGCGCCTTCGTCGGCTGGGCAATGACCGGCGGCGAGGTCCCCGTGGTCTACTGCCGGCGCATCGCGTGGGACCAGCCCACCGAAGTCGTCGACGGGAAGCAGAGGATCATCGCCATCCACGCCTTCGTGCGCGGCAAGATCCCCGCCACGTTCACGCACAACGGGCGCGAGCGCACCGTCTGGTGGCGCGACCTCGACGAGATCGACCGCCGCAGCATGTCGCTGGACCTGCGCGTGTCGTACAACAACTGGACGCGGAAGCAGGCGCTCGACTTCTACATCCGCCTCAACAGCGCCGGCACGCCCCACGCCCCCGAGGAGATCGACCGCGTGCGTCGCCTCCTCCTCGCCGAGCAGGAGTAGCCCGTGGCGCGCCCACTTCTGCCCGTGCGAGTGATCCCGCTCGGTGACGATCCGCATGCGTCGACCAACTGGGACGAGATCGTCGTCCGCGGCCACTGCACGCCCGACAGTCCGCACATGGCCGAGGCCATCAAGGCGATCACCGAGTTCTTGTACGAGGAGCGCCCCGACGTGTTCGACGAGGAGGATGGCGAAACGCCCGTCGTCAAGTTCGGCCGCATCGCCATGGCGCACTGGCAGTTCTGCGGTTACGCTGAGCACTGGCGCGAACTCCAGATGTTCTCGTGCGTCAACCCTCCGCGCAACGCCTTCCCCATCACCGTGTTCGACGTGGACACCGAAGAGAAGGAGCCTGTGATGACGACTACCGATGACAACCCGCACCCGGACCTGGACGGCAAGCACTGGCGCGCCTGGCTCACGCTGGGCAGCATCGCCAACGACATCCTGACGACCGGCTGCCTGGGCGCGGCGGAGGACCTGATCGCGCGCTACCCGGATGACGAGGAGCGGGCGCGTCAGCTCGTCCAGGCGCTCCTCCAGCGGCAGGGTGATGTCGATGCCCTGCGCGCCCGTGCGGAGAAGGCCGAGGCGAACTACGCCTTCATGGTCAAGCGGGCGATGGACGGCGCCGACGGCAGCCCTGGCCTGGACGGCTACCGTGAGATGGCTGCGCGGGCCGCCGAGGCGGAGAACACGGTCGCTGCCCTGCGGGCCCGACTGCGCGAGAAGGCCGAGGACGACGCCGTCTGACCACTCCGTCTACACCTTCAGGTGCTTGCGCACGCCGTCGGCCAGGGCGCGCCCCACGCGGGCGAGCCCTTCGGGCGTGGCGAGGGCCGCCGCCACGCTCGGGTTGTCGACGAAGAAGGGCTCGAAGCAGACCCCGCTGATGTTGCCGGGCCCGGCGTAGATGCCCTCGATGGTCCCCTTGGCGCGTGGGTAGCCCTGCTCCCAGGACGCGGCCTTGACGGAGCGCAGCTCTGGCAGTCCGGCCTTGAGGCCGTCGGCCACCGCCACCGCCAGGGCCTTGCCGCCGGCGCTCCGCGGGTCGTGGACGACGAGCCCGTGGCTGCCGCCGCCCGCGTTCAGGTGGCAGGCGACGTAGACGACGCTCGACCGCGGACGCGCCCGCGCGACGGCGTTGGCCTGGCGGTGCCGGTCGGCGTAGCTGCCGGCCTCGATGACCAGGGTGTCGATGCCGGCGGCGTTCAGCGCCTCCGCTGCGGCCGCGATGTAGCTGGGCGTGAGGTTGGCCTCGGCCTCGTGCGCCTCACGAAGCCCGTCGCCGTCGAGGTCGGCGACCGCTCCGAGGTCCTGTCGGCCGGGCTTGCCGTAGTGCTGCCGGTCGAAGATCACCAGATGGCGGACGGTCATCGTGGCCTCCCTACCCGCGCGCTGCGCGGAGAAGCCGCAGCATCCGTGCGGCGTGCTTGACGTTGAGGTGGACGGTGATCCGGGCATCCTCGGGCGCGTCCGGGTCGATGATGATCACTGCGGCCTGGCCGTAGCGGTTCTCGGGGAGGTTGAGCGCCACGCCGTAGTCGTCGGCGCGCTTGTAGGAGCCGACCTGCACGCAGTGGGCCAGCGAGCCGTTCGGGCGCTCGATCCGCGCGTAGCCGTGCGTGTGCGTGTGCCCGGCGGTGAGCACGTCCGCCGGCCAGCCGCCGAGCTGCGCCGCCTTCTGGACGCCGTGCGTGACGTTCCAGACGGACCGCCCGGGGAAGCTGTGCCGGACGTGGACGCGCACGGGCGCGCTCCATCCAGGGCCCGTGAGCCGCAGCTTCGCGTCCTCGTACCGGATGCGCTGCACGCCGGACTGCTTGCCGATCAGGTCCACGATCGGGCCTCGGCGCCCCCAGGCGTCGTGGTTGCCGAGCATCCAGAGGAGCCACTTGCCCTTGAGCCGCTGGCCGTACAGTTCGAGCAGACGCCAGCCGTCGTCGGCGGTGCCCTCGTTGCTCGCGTAGAGGTCCGCCAGACGGCCGATCCAGTTGTCGGTCATGTCGCCGAGCGAGATGCCGTACATGCCCTCCGTCTCGGCCACGGTGTCGAGATCCTCCAGCAGCGAGTTGATGTCGCAGCCGTCGTTGTCGAGGTGCGGGTCACCGCCGATGTAGAGCCCGATGGGACCGCGCACGGGGACGTGGACTTCCTCGCCATCGCTCGGCGTCTGCCGCGCCAACTTGCGCTTGAAGGCGTCGGTGCGCCGTGCCAGGAGTGCCTCGATGGGCTCCGCGGTGTCTTTCGGGTCGCTCATCGAGCGTCTCCTTTGTGATGTCGCCACTCTACCGAAGCGGGGCTTAGGATCCAAGCCCTACGGCGACGGCAGCACTGATGAGGTCGGCGGCGACCGTGTGCGCGGATGACGCGAGCGTCAGGGTGCCGGGCGGCGACACGCCTGCGTTGATGCGCGCACGCGCCTCCGTGGCGGCTGCCTCAATGCTCGCTGCGTCGAGGTAGACCTCGAAGCGGTGGACGCGCTGGCCGTCGGATGTCTCGGCCTCGCCGATGTAGCGTGCGGACATGGGGACCTCAGCCGTAGACAGAGACACGGAGACGCGTGATGACGACCTCGGCCACACCGCCCGGAGAGGCCATCGCGTACAGGGCAGACCCGGTGTAGCGCGTGCCGGTGCCGGCGGCCGCGGCGTTGACCGCGACCCTGCGCGCGGTGCCGGCCGCCACGTCGGTGAGGTCGGGGGCCGGGAGGGTCGAGGTGCCGTCGTCAAAGCGTGCTGCGACGATGGAGCCGCCCACGATGTAGAGCGTCACCACGGTCTGCGTTGGGGTCGTGACCGCCGAGCCCCACGCCGTGGCAACGCCGTCGGTCATGGTCTGCCACGTCGCGGTGGACGCTGTGGTGCGGGCCAGCCGCAGCCCGTCCGAGACGGAGGTCGCCACGTCGGTCTGCGAGCCCACGGCCCAGCGGATGGATGAGCCGGAGGCGGTGTCCACGATGTCGGTGCACGCCATCTGTACGCAGTAGACCTTGCCAAGCAGGTCCTCTGCGGAGACAGAGAGTAGCGCGTCGAGGTCGATGGCGGCGGTGACCCGGCCCGTTGCGTTCGGGCCGATGAGGACAACCCCGGTGCCGTTCGTGACACCGACAGTGTGAACCGCGCTGCTGTCGGGGTCAACCACGATGGAGCAGAGCGCCGTCGCGCCCGAGTCCGTCGTGACGGCCAGCGTCCCCGAGTTGACCGCCGAGAGGGTGTCGGCGGACGTGAAGTCGATGTCGACAACACCGACTTCCCACTGCGCGCCAGTCGACGGAGATGCGATGTCCACGCCGTGAACGGCCGTCGCCAGGGTGTTCCCTTCCGCGTCCTTGGCGAGCAGCATGTGGACGAAGGCTTCGCCGTCCGCCGCACCCGAGTAGGTGTACGGGCCGAGCCCCGTCCCGGTCGCGCTCACAGTTCCGGTCACTTGCTCGATCACGGACTGGTACGACGCGATCAGGCCGTCGGCGTCGGTGAACGCGCCGAAGGTCTTGGCCGATGGCGAGCCTCCCGCGGCGACGCTCTGCGACGTGGAGGACGGCGCGACCACCTGCGCGGGCGGATCGACCGACGCCACCGGCGGGGTGAACGGAGACGCGCCGAGCGCCCCGTTGCGAGGGCGGATCGAGTTCCAGCCCTGGTTCGCCATCAGCCGCGCCCGGCGTGCATGTAGACGGCGCGCGCGATCACGTCAGCCGTGCCGGCGTCCAGCTTGAGCTGGAGGTACAGCGTCCGGTGGATCCGCGAGGTCGTCTCCTCGCCAGCGATGTGCGCGTGCGCAGTCTCGCAGTCCACCGCCGCGGTATACTGCGTGCTGCCGTCCGCGAGGGTCTGCCACTCGGCCGCCTCGACGACGGCGGTGATCGGGTAGCCGCCGGCCTCGTCGACGGAAAGATACCAGTAGAAGCTCACGGCCGTGACAATGTTCGAGAACACGATAGTGATCTGCCCGACCTTCGTGTAGCTCGGCCGCGTGCCGACCTCGAAGTTGGTGAACTGGTACGCCTCCCAGGAACTCGACGCCGCCGCTTCGGTGGTCGCGCACCCGTCGGGTACGAGCTGCCAGGTCGCCATCGCGCCCTCCGTCCCCGCCAGCCTAACACGATCGGGGGCGATCGGCCACTTGCGCGTGCGCGCGAGACAGGCTATGCGCGTGTGATAGAAGAAGGCGCTCCCAGTGAGCCTGATGGATCGGCACTTTGCCGACATTGTCGGTCGGCTGAACCTCTCGACGCGCTACGACGGCATGGCGTCTGTGCCCGGCTACGGTCTGGCGAACACCGCTCCGCCGAGCGTCACCACGTCGAGCATCACTGTGAACACCTTCACGCTCTCTGACCTCGACAAGAAGGAGGCGCCTGTGGCGACCGTCCCCGCGACTTTCAAGCTGGAGCCTGGCGCCTTCTACGCGGCCGTGATCGTGCCGCGTGGTGCGGGCAAGCTCACGATGGACAGCGAGTTCCTCGGCTACGCCTACGCCGCGGGCAACTCCGCGCAGATCCGCGAAGAACTGCGCAAACAGGGGACGCTCTCCCGTCTCAAGGAGGACAGCGCGTGTGTCCTGATCGGCGCTTGGATCGCGGTGACCGGGGACATCGCATCGTTCAATGCCCCGAAGTACGTCTCCGCGGTCCTTGTCGAGGAGTGCAGCTACGATCTGGAGCGCAGCGCGTGGCTTTACGCACAAGCCCGCCAGGGCAATCGAGACTTCGCCCACGTCAAGCCGATGGCGCAGCCGGCGCCCGCTCCTGTCCCGGTGGCGAAGGAAGCGCCCGCCTCGGCGAAGAAGGCGCCCGCCGTGCGCATCGAGCCGAACACGTTCTACGCCGCCGCGCTGGCGCGCGACACCGATGGTCCGCTGCGCGCAGAGGACATCGTGCGCACGACGCCACCGGATGCGACCCACTACGAGTCTCCGCTGCAAGTGGTCCTGGCACTCGGCTTGCCGAACGCGCAGCACGTCCCCGAGGGTCACGTCATCCTCATCGGCGTGTACCGCAAGTATGGCGGTTCCGCGATCGTCGTCGAGGATGCTCTCGACGAAGGCATGAGCCCCGACGACTTCCGCGCGCTTCTTGCGGATGCGCTCGCGGACTTCATGGGCGAGCAGCACGACGAGGAGCAGGCTTCTCCCCTGCCGCAAACTTCTGCCTCGAAGCCCTTGCAAGTCTCCGAGCCCGTTGTTACCCCTGTTGAGGCGGTCGCCCCCGCGATCGTCGCCACCACCGCCGCGGCTGCCGCCGCGATCGTCACCACCCCCGAGCCGGCCGTCGAGCCGGTGATCACCAAGCAGGAGCCCCCGATGGCCGCCACTCCCTCCACGCCCGCCAGCACCAACCCCACCGACGCCAGCACCGCGCTGACCACGCACGCGGACTGGAACCGCAAGTTCCTCTCCTCCGGCATGGAGGGCGCGAAGGACGGCGTCGCGGCCGCCGCCGCGGAGCTGGTCACCGACGCCACGCTCAAGGCCGTGTGCGCCGCCTTCCCGTCCGCCGGCGTGTGGGTCAGCTACATCAACGCCACCGACATCGGCCGCGCGACGCTGCTCCTGCTGACGCCCTTCCTGATCGGGCACCTCACGCTCGTGATGCCCGGCGTCGTCCCCGGCGACCCCGAGAACGTGCGCGCCATCTGTGGCCGCGCGTCCCGCGCCATCGTCAGCGGCCGGTTCGCGTCCTTCCTGACGCACCTCCGCAGCGGGCTCGTCGGCGCCTTCAAGGACATCGAGGATCGCAGCGCCGCCTAACGGCCGCCCACACGCGGCGGCCTCTCCTTCATCGCCGCCGGGTCGAATGACAGCGTCGGGTCCGGATCCGCGATGATCGTCGCGGGCCGCCCGAGCGCCGCCGCCCCGAGCTTGAACACCGTTGCCGCCGGGTCGGTGGTGTCGGCCTCCTCGATGACCTTCTTGACCGCCTCGATGTCCCTGGCGGTCTTGAGCACATCCGAGGGCATGTAGTTCGTAAACAGGTTCACAGCGGCGATGACCGTCGCGCTGGTCCGGTACTCGGTCACATGTGTGACCCTCTCGCCGTTGGCGCTCTCAAAGGGCAGCGGGAGCGCCGTGCGCTTCACCTGCACGAAGTCAGGGTTGACGCGGATCAGCAAGCTCGCCAGCACCTCGGGGATCCGCACCGTCGCGCCCGTCGGGGTCTGCTCGCTCATGCCTTCAAGGACCGTGCGCACCTCTTGGAAGAACGGCACATCCATCGCGGTGTCGGCCGAGAGGAGCGGGTCCGTCGCCGGCAGGTAGTCGATCGGCGCGCCCATCGCGGTCGCGGCGCCGCTGGCGGACGCGCCGAGGATGTAGCCGGCGAAGTTGCCGACGGACGCGAAGTGCGAGATCGCCGACGCCAGCTCGGGCTCCTGCATGATGAACAGGGCCGTCTCGTGCGGCGACGCCGTGCGGGGATTGTAGTAGCGGATCCCGGCGACGCCGCGGTCACGCGCGTACCGCGGCAGGGTCGTCTCCGACCCCCGCCCGGGGGCGATCCGCCGCGAGACGCTCTGCGCGTCCCCGCGGTCGGCGAAGGCGAGCGCCCCGATGGCGGCCCGGCTGGCCGACGCCGCCGGGAGCGTGGTGTACGCCTGACCCTTCAGGAACACACGATCACCGTAGCTGCCGCGGACGATGCCGCGGAGGGACGCCACCCGCTCGGGCGGGAGCGGGTAGCCGTACTCGTCCTCCAGGGCGCCGACCATCGACCAGTAGAAGTCCCGCTGGGTCGGGGTCATGGCCCGTGCGTCGATGCCGTACTCGTCGGTGCTGTAGGCGTCGACGACGTTCTGCATCAGGGAGAAGGTGCCCTGGTAGTAGCGGCGCATCCGCTTGAGCGCCACGAGCCCCTGCGCGGTCGCGCCGAGGTCGAGCATCCGCCTGTTGTTGTTCTTGGACCAGGCCCAGAAGGGCAGGAAGAACCGGAGGATCATGCTCCGGTCAACGCCGTGGACGGTCCGACCGTAGTTGTAGAGCACGGCCGCCGAGGCGCGCGCGGCGCTCACGGGGTCGAGCCCGTCGCGCATCAAGGTGACGTACAGGGACAGTCGCTCGATCTGGCCGACCGCCTCGATCGTGTTGGTGGTGGTGTCCGCCATGAAGTTGACGAACTTCCAGGGGGCGCGCAGGATCTCGCGGGCGGCGTTCGGCGGCGTGTCCGGGTTCGCGGCCAGGAAGGCGCGCGCGGCCTTGGCCGGGTTCTTGCGCGCGTCCTCGATGGACATGCCGACGAGGAGGGCGAAGTTGGCGTTGGAGCGCACCGCGGTGTCGAACGAGGACAGGACGCCGTAGGTCTGCGCGACCGCCCGGAGTTCCTGCGCGGTCATGGCGCCCGCCGGCGTGCGGACCGTCACCGGCTCGCCGAGCCAGATCGACCGGACCGACGGGTCGAACATGCCGCGTGCCGCCGCGTCCGCCGCCGCATCGGCCGCCTTCTGGCGCGCCACCGGGTCGGCGGTGCGGAAGAACTCGATGATCCGCTCGGCCGCAGCCGCGCCCTGCTCGCCCACGTCGAGGAGCGTGCCGCGCAGGGAGGCCGCGTCCGCGCCGCTCTTGATGCTCTGCATCACGGGGGCCAGCCCGGGGATCATGCCGTACAGCGTGCTCGGAGCCGAGCGCACCAGCGACAGGACGCCGGCCTTGACGCCGATGTCCGTGATCACACGCATGAAGCTGTCCACGGTGTCCGTGACGATCTTGCCCTGGCGGAGCGCGAACACGCCCCGGATGGCCGCCACGTTGGCGAGGCGCACGAGCCGGTCGGCGGTCGCCTGCGCCATCGCGCCCGCGCCCCGCGCCCGGAAGGCGGAGAGCGACGGGTCGCGGGCCTTCATCAAGGACTGTCCGAGGGCCTGCGCCGCCGAGGACGGCAGGTACTCGCGCCGGCCGGCGATGTCGACCTCGACCAGCGTGTCCGCGGGACCGAACACCCGGAGGAGCCGGTCGGCCTCGGCGCGCTCGCTGGGCTCGATGTATTCGCCGTTGAGCGCCCGGCTGAGCAGCGCGCGCTGGTCGGGCGAGACGGCGACGCCGGCCTGCATCTGGCGCCAGGCCGCGTGCCGGGCCTGCGCGTAGGCCGCAAACATGACGGCGAGGTTGATCGCGCGGGTGTTCTGCGCCTGCGCCGCATCCGTCGTGTTGAGGCCGACGATGCTGGTGATGTCGTCAAACAGGCGCTTGATCGCCATCGGGTCGGCGTAGTCGGGCGCCGGGTCGAGCAGTCGCTCCAGTAGCGGGAGGTCGCCGGGGACGAACACCTTGGGGTCCGCGTCGCCCTGCGCGAGCAGCGTCCGGCGGAGGTCGCCCAGGAACTCGGGGGCGATCTTGCCCTGCTCGACGCTGATGGTCTGGCGCACGGGCGCCCGGTCGACCTGGGCGCGCATGA
>Ga0222714_10004713_pt1 | contig 13250 bp, 7 predicted proteins | sample C33_3DmetaG_FD_165048 | JGI IMG/M metagenome (GOLD analysis project Ga0222714, IMG submission 165048) | Estuarine water microbial communities from San Francisco Bay, California, United States - C33_3D | ecosystem: Environmental > Aquatic > Marine > Unclassified | place: USA: California... | reverse complement strand
CCGATGCTCACGGCGTGCTTGATTATTCTCGCGCGGCGATGGCGTGCGCGGTGTTGTTTAAGTGGTCTTTCGCGGTATGTGATGGGGATTCTCGCGCCGAGGCGCGGCGGGCGCGGCTGGCGGGCGCGAGAAGCGACCCCGGGTTTATCGACGAACGCACGACGATTGATCGTGAAGCACTCTACGCGGCGTTAGATTTACTTACTAAACGTCTCGTCGCGCACGGCGGCGATCGATGGATGAAAAGCGCGGATGCGGGGAGGATTAGAGAGAAGATTCGGGAAGCGAGCGCCGTCGGAAGCGCGCGCAGGGACGACGACGTATGCGAAGACGCGGCGAAGATTCTCATTGAAAACGACGATATTGACGGTGCAATAGCGGTATTAGAAACTGCCGAGCGACGGGCGATTGCGACGCGAGAGCAAAGAGTGTGGCGTGGCGGACAAGATCGACGACGGATGTTGGCGTTGTGCGAACATTTGCGATGGGCGCGGATGATGCGCGACAAGTCGTTGGCTACGTTTTCGATGACGAAAGACACCGCTAGTGTGCTACCTTTGATGGAAAAGAAGGGAAATAGTTCGCGTGGGGTGAATAGATCGGCAGATATGAATCCTGAGGCGCTGCGTTTGTCGATGTCTGCGTTGCGATCGTTGGATTTGACATTGCGAGACGACGCCGGGGATGCGACGTGCGCGGTGGCACAAGCGCAGATTCATTTATTTCAAGGCAACTTTGGCAAGGCTCGCGATGTTTTGCAACGCTGTTTGCACGCCAATCCTGACGATGCTGATATCAATGCGGCATTGGCGGAGTTGCTGGTGAACATGCGTCAGCAAGCGCCAAAGAAGGTTGACGCAACATCCGTCGTCAGCGCGTGCGCGGCGGCGTTACGCGTGGACCCTACCGCGCGTGCGCCTTTAAATACGTTATGGGAACTCGCGGATAACGACGAAATTAGTGGAAATGTCGTACAAAAGTTGCTTCTCGAAGCCTTGGCGTCGTGCGTGGAGGAGCAACCTTTGAATTGTCACGCTTGGGTGATGCTTGCCACGATGCTCAGCGGCTGGCGCGCTTTAGATGGTTTACTTCGTCGATCGAAGGCGACGGGTGACAACGTACAATCGACGTCGGCCACCTTGCCCTCTCAGCCGCCCTCTCCGTCCGTGAGCTCGTATTCTTTGATGACATCATCATCGCTGTCGTCATCTGACGAAAGCGGCTCTGAGAGCGACTCGAGCGACTCCGACGATTCGGAAGACGCTGAGGTCGGCGTCTCCATAGTTTTCGCGAAAGCCAGACTTTACGACGAGCGACCGCTCGATTCGGGCATAGTATCACACGTCTTTAATGAGGACCGCGCGTGGTGGGCGAACTCGATGTTCAACATTGAAGGCGGAAAGGTACGATTGGCGCGTAAACGAGACGTGTTCATTTGGCGCGCAAGACACGTCGTCGCTCTCATTCTTTACCCGAATTCACCAGCGACACTCAAGCTAAAGCTGTGTTTGCAACCGTTGAAAGTAAGAGTCCCGCACGTGAAAGAGTCGACGTATAAAGATGCTTTTCCGGTAGAACTTGTGTCGCGGTGCGCTGAACGCTCAAGTATGTTTCTGTCTCGCGCCGCCGCGACGCGTGCAAACGAAAGGGTGACGTTGAAGAGAAAGACCAAACGCGCCACAGTCTCTGATGTGAGTGATAATGATAGCGCCGACGAACATGAGCTTGTCGTACACTCTGGTCGCTCGTCCACTGTGTCAACGAAGCGGGCAAAGTTGGAGATTGCCGCGGCGGAGATGCGAGGCAAGCTCGCTCGCGCTCGCAAAGACATGCAAAAGTATTTGTCGAGAACACAGAAAAAACCAAAACCGACCAAACGTCAGGGCAAAGGTCTTGCAAATCGATTGCAAATATTTGAGGCTGCTGTCGAGCAAGGGCATGGTGTTGCGCGGGAGGTTGTAGAAAAGTTACGAGAAGAAAAGGCGCAACTCGACATCGCGCGAAAGGAAAGATTACGACATTACATGCGTTCGTACCGACAGAAAAAAGCTTCAAAGTAGAATTATATCCATTGAAATTTAGAATTTAGTCAGATAGCAGCAGTTCAATTCGGCAAAGCGAGCGTCATGCCTACAGGCGCGTGGTCGGATCCCATCACTTTGTCGAGGATGAAAGCGTCGACGACACGTAATCCCGATTCGCCAAATAGGCTTTTCGACGCGAGCGTATAATCTAAGCGTAAACCTTTATTCACTGGGCGGTTTCCCGCGCGTTGGCTCCAAAACGAAAACCAACCGGTCGCGTCGGCATGGAAATTGCGAAACGCGTCCACAAAGGCGTTCTTCTCGAGCATGACGCCAAACGTCTCACGTTCTCGCGGCGTCGTCCCAGCGCTCTTCTTAATATGCGGTGCGCCAACGTTCCAAATATCTGCATCGAGATGTGCCACGTTTAAATCTCCAATGTAAAGCACTGGTTTACCTTTTGATTCCAAATGCGCTAAGTGCGCGCGCATATCGCGTTCCCACTCGTCGATTCGATAATCCAAACGCTTCAAATCTTGTCCACTATTCGGCACATACGCCATGACGACATAAAACGACTCATACTCCAACGTCAACACGCGTCCTTCATCGACGTATCCACCATCAAGACCTTCACTAATCGCCAATAATTTCGGCCCATCGTACGTCTTCGTCTCCGTCGGCTCTGTCTTTGGCTTGGCGCCAAACATCGCGTCCAACGACGTCTGTACACCCTTCTTCCCCACCATCGATGCCTTACACATCACCATCACCCCAGAATACCCCTTTTTCACCGTCGATACCGCGAAATGCACCGTCTTGTACTGTGGAAATGTCTTTCGCAACGTCTCCGTCATCGCGTCCACGTGCGACGCTTGCAACTTGTGCTCCTCCAAGCACACGCAATCAGGATCCTCGCTCGCAATCATCCCCGCCAGTTTCTCCATGTGCTTCTCCGCGAACGAACGGATGCCAGCGATGTTCCATGCGATAGCCTTGAACGTCTTCGCGCCCATCGCCGCCTCTGCGCGACGCGCGCACGGCGTTTGTGCGATGGGTCCCGATGGAATGGCCACCTTTTGTTTCTTCGCGCTATTCGCGCCCGCACCCGCGTCGCCGCTCGCGGCGTCGGCGTTCGCCGCGTCGGATTTATTCTTCGTGCCGCCCATCGTCGGCGCGCGCGCTCGTCGGCGGTGGCGGCGGCGACGACGACGCGCCGAAGTGTGCGGGACAGTTGCACGTTTTTTTGTGTGAACACAAAAAGTGGTGCTCACGCCACGCGCGCGGCATTTCGCCGCGCATTCAGGCATGCTCGCGCGCTCGGTGACGACGTGCACGCGCGCGCTGTGCGTTCGCGCATCGAGTGCGAATGGGAGCGGCACCAGCGGCGGCGGTGCGCGCGCGGTGCGGTATGTCCCGTTGAAAGTTGTGACCATCTCTAAGGGAGACAAGGATTTGGATGCAGCGGTGAATGCGTACTTGAAACGCTGTTCGAGGTACGCGCCCATGGATGAAACGACGATAAAACAAAACCCTAAAAATACCCGCGACGTGTCGGCGCAGAAAGCCGCTGAAGCGGAGCGCGTGATGAAGGTGCTGACGCCCAGGGACTACGTGGTGCTCATGGATGAACGCGGGCGCGACGTGTCGAGCGAAGACTTAGCCGACATTGTCGCGGATATAGGCGAGAAAGGGTTTGACCGCGGCGTATTCGTGCTCGGTGGGCCATTTGGACACGGCGACGACGTCATCGCGCGCGCGAATTGTTCCATTCGGTTATCGAAAATGGTGCTCAACCATCAAGTGGCGCGGTTGGTTTTGGCCGAGGCGCTGTATCGAGCGCATACGATTCTGCGAGGCGAGCCGTACCACCACTAAAAATCGTATTGTGTATTGTTGTAGTTATATCAATTAGGATCTAGTCTAATGCATCTATGTCGTTGTCTTCTTTACGAGCAGCGCTCCGGATTCCAAGTGGGGCGTATACGGAAATTGGTCAAAAACCGCAAAGCGTTTGATGTCGTGCGTTTGACACAACGTCTCGCAATCCCGCGCCAATGTTTCCGGATTACACGAAATGTACACGATGCGATCGAACCGCGTGCAAAACTTGCTCACGCTTTCGCCCATGCCCGCTCGCGGTGGGTCGACGAGTATCGTTTGTAAGTCGTACGAGGTCAAGTCGATGTCTTTGAGCCGCGTGTACTCGCGGCCGCCATCCAACGCGTCGCACAATTCCTCGGCACTTAATCGAGCAATGACACAGTTCTCTATACCGTTCTCGCGCATGTTTTCCTGCGCGGCGGATACGGAGGTCTTAGAGATCTCCGTGGCTAAACATTTTCTAAATAAAGGCGCCAAGGCGATGGTGAAATGCCCGTTGCCGCAGTACAGTTCCAAAAAGTCGCGCGTCGAAGTCGACGTCGACGAGACGTCAGCATTCGGGTCATCAGACACCGCCGCTGAGCGCGCCCATGCGAGCATTTGTGCCGCTATCCCTGCATTCGGCTGCGTGAACGACCCTTCTAATTGTTTATAACTCACCAAGTCGCGAAAGCCATCCACGCGCACGCGTTCGACGACAAAATCCTTGTTAAGCGTCAATTTCTGCTTGCGCGCGCGGCCGATGACATCAATCCCTAATCGCGTCCGCATCGCGTCCGCCTCGGCACGCCACGCGTCATCTAACTGACGGTGGTACAATAAACTCACCACTGCATCTCCCGTGGTTGTAGTGAGGAAATTTGCCTGGAAAAGTTTCCTCCGAAGCGTCTCCGTCGCCGTCACCTCTCTGAGCACCAGTGGCATTAATTCCCGAATGCGCTCACTCGCCATGGGAAAATCTACAATCTCCACCGGATCTTTCGGTGCATCGCTGTCACACATGGCGTAATATGTCCTCGGACCGTCGTGCCAGATTTTAAACTCGGCGCGCATGCGAAAGCTTTCTCTCGCGCTCTCAAACGTCTCCGTCGGAGTGGAGGCTGGCAGCAGCGCGGGACCAAACCATGCGCGCGCCTGTGCGGTTTTCTCGCGTAATTCGTCGTCATAAGATGCTGGTCTGATATCAACGTCGAGCCTGGCGGTGCACGGGGTGGCGCGGAACGCACGGCGCGCACGTGAGGAGGTGGGGACTGCGCGCCCGCGGAGCAAGGCGCGCGAGGTTGCGAGGCGCGTCGTCAGCGATAATGGCGGCATGGCGACACGCGATAGCAAATGCGTGCGGCGCGTGGTATGGCGATACGCTCGTTACGCTCGTTACGTGGTATACCGTCGAGTGATGTGCGCCGCGCACCGCCGCGTGGACGAATGTGAGGTTGTGGTTGACGCTTTACAGAAGGTTTTGCGCGACGGCTGCGCTTTTTCACAAAATGTGTATTATTCCATGCAGACCGCGAGCAGCTCACGTGGCCAAGTCATTGGTGATGGCTTCTAAAGCATCGAAGAGCTCGTTGGGGGTGCCAAACTCTGGAGGGCCAAATTGTTCAGATTCTCGTAACATCGCCTTGACGCCGACGCCGTAATCGACGGCGAGCGCGCCCAAGGTAAGCTCGACAGTGTCGCATAACCCTCGCGCGGCGGGCACCGCAGGCGTAAACGCGGGCGTGAGCGCTCCATTGGCGTCGTTTCTATTCGTCGCCGTGATTCCTAAAAAGTACAACACGTTGTTGAAGATCTCATTGCGCTTGGCGACGATGGAATTTGCCTTGACCGTCGCCGCCAAATCGCTCGACGTAAACCCAGTCGTCGCACGCACGGGTGGTGATCCTTGTTCAACTATCGTTCGACATGCTAAAAACGCCGTGAGCAACGTTCGAACGATGACCGCCAAGTTTGGCTCGAGCAACTTGGCGTTCCCGCGAACATCCTCCGTCTTGGCGGCGAGCGCGAGCGCGCCCGCCGCTCGCGCGCCCCACATCGCCAGCTGCCCGTACGATTTCATCACCACGCACAATTCTCGTCCGGCTACTTCCGGCGAGAGCACCTCGCTTTGCCTCAATGCATCCCATGCCTTTTGGGTCTCGGCGCTTTCGTGTCGAAACTTTGGTTTCGGCGTGTTCATTTGCACGTACTTTTCGCTAATCCTACGCGCGGCGTCGACATCCGAATCGCGCAACGCCGCCAGCATCGTCCGATCCATCGCCTTGTTCACCGACCGCGAAATCGCTGCAAGCGGTGCAAGGGCGTTGGATATCACCACCGGCCACGCCGCGTCGGGTGTATCACCGTAAATGAGCCTTCGGCGCCCGCGTCCGCCGCTTTCGGCGACGGCGCACAAATCCAAATACGCCAAATGTTGCACGAAAGGAACTTCGAAATAGTTCAAGGCTGCCATTAAAGGCTCGCTCGCAACTTTGGGTCCTTGCGTGAGGCTTTGCGGGCGGAATTCATATCGTTCACTGTACACGATTGAGGCGCACAACAAAGACAAGGCCCACGACGCGCTCACGAGCGCGCCGGCGCTCCAACACGACAACGATCCAAACACTAATCCACGCGTCACCGGAGCGACGAGACGAAACTTCACCACCGCGCGACTCATCATGACTACAAAAATGTGCGCGATGCACGCGTATAACGCACGTTTAGCACCAATACGAGCGCAAGGAGCCAATCCTCGCTTCAAACGTAAACGCCTCGGTCGCTGAATTGAAGGAAATTGCACCACTAACCCATCAGTGGTCCAAATGTACAGCACCGTGAGCACGCCTAGTACGCACCCAAACTGTCCAGCAAACTTCCCATCGGCACCGTGCGCGAGCAAAGCGCGCGTGAGCGCAGAGGCATCCGCGGCTTTGGCGAGCGCCGCGCACCCGGCGCCGCCCGCCAACGCGAACGCGCCCCCTAACGCGCCGTACGTCGCGCCGTCTCGCATCATGGCTGTCGCAAACCGCTCACCGATGCGCTCACCTTTCACGATACCGCAACCATCGACGTCGTTCGTGGGTATGAAGGCATTCGCACTCGCCCGCGCCGTAGCCGCGACAGCCACCGCGGCGGGGAGCTGCGACGTCGCAAAGGCGAATGCGCGCCAGAACGACGCCCACGCGCGCACGTCGCCAGTCAAGCGCGTGATATCTAATGCAACGTAGTATCCAAATGCCTGTGTAAAAGCGAAGAGAAGAGAACACGCGCGAGCGAGGCGTGAGTCGGGTGTCCGGGGTGCTTGGGGGAACTGAACGACGCGAGAGTCAACTGCGGCGCGAGCTACACGCGAATACGACGACGACGACGACGCACCAAGATCGTGGTGCCGATAAAACTCCACAACACAACGCCTAGAGCGCGCCAGAGCCTGAGCTCGGCGACGTCGCGGAGGAACCACGCGCTATCCATGTCGCTTCGCGTGTCGCGTTGTGAAGCTTTAAAATTTTCAGCGTACAGTGTAAATAACAAGCTAAGCAATAGACATAGTGGTGAACGAATCCATGTGATCGAACCTTCGAAGATTGCGAATAATTTCATCCTCCAACGTGGGCAAGTGCTCGCGTAAGGATTGTAAGACATCGCGATCGATGGCGAGGACGTCGAGGTTCTCCTTGGCGACGACGGTTGACAGTCGAGGCGCGCCGGTGAGCAGCGCGAGTTCACCGAAATATCCCCCGGGTCCAAAGTTTCGTAAGATGCGATCGGGCGGGAGAGATTCCCCGACACCCACGCGATCGATATCGCCATCGGCTTTGGTAGACACCGCGGAACCCTTGATGACGACATAGAATTTGTCGTCGTTTTCACCCTTGCGCATGACTTTTTCGCCGGGTTTGTAACTAAACCGTTTGGCTTGCTTCACCACCATCGCACGCTCGTACGCGCCTAAATCTGCAAAGGCGGGGATTTTGCCGAGCACGCGTTCATAGCGTAACCGCTTCCATGCCATGTCGAGCTCTTTCGTGGGGTCTAATTCCAAACCGCGTCCGCGACCAAATGGTCCGACGTCGTCGCCAAATTCTCTGCACTCCATGTACGCCTCGCGCGGGATAACCATGAGCGTCACATCGTTTACCGCGGTGACTTTCTCGCTCATCGACGGTTTACCGAATAGCGACGACTCCCCAAAGTATCCTCCGCGATTGATCAAATCCGAAGAGTCGTCATCGGCGCTAGTAGTAGTATTATTTTTCGCGCTCGCCCGCTTGTTCTTTTTGACGTTTTTATTGAGCTGGTCGATTTTTGCGCACCCGTTTGTTAAGATGTACATCTCGTCCGGACAATCACCGTCTCTGATAATTTCCTCTCCAGCCTTGAACTTTTTAGATTTCACCATGGAGGCCAAACGCGTGCGACGTTCGATGGACAACGCGTCGAAGAGCGGCACGTTGGCGAGCACTGTTTTGTTGCGTTCGAGCAACCATTTACGCTCGCCGCCGGTAATCATCTCCAATAAAGCGAACATCGCCGCGTAATGCGGTGCTGTGCGGAAAAAGTGCGCGCGCGAACCTTTGTAGAGCGCCAATGGGCCTTCTCTGAGAACTATGTACCTAAATGCTCGAATCGAGTTCTTGTGTAAATGCGGTTTGAGGTAGACGTACGCGCGAGACGTGTCGATGGGTTGCATCACCGCCACAGACGCGGCGGCACTTAAAACACCACTCAACGCCCCGAGCACGGGAGAACCCGGGGACAAAATCATATTTCTCACCAAAGCCTCGCTCGCGATCGATTGTACGGTCAAATTCACGCTTGAACCCAACATATCTCTCGCCACCGACGCGCCGACGCCCTTGTACAACGTCCTCCACCCTTCATTCTTGCAAATGCTCTTAAACGCCATCACACCGTTATCGTAATCACACATCACCGCCGGCACGTGCATGCGAGTCTTGATCAAATCGAATGGATTACTCGATACCGCACCAACGGCACCGCTGATGCATCCGGCGACGAATCTCTTCCACGCCGGCGCCGGCGTCGCGTCGTCTGGGTGCAACGCCATGAGTGCCGCTGGAAACAACCCAATGCGGAAGACATTCTTTGAACTCTCACGAACCATGGCCACGGGTAAACCTCTATACGGACCTCTCAAAGCGCCCTCTTTTTTCACCATATTCATCATGACTTCGCGCATATTCTTTCCCCAAGCCGCGCCCGCGCCCGGGAGCTGCATCAGCGTCTTCGCGCGGTCCATCGGGTTCGTCACGAGCACCGCCACGCACGACGCCGCCGCGGCGTTCGGCATCGATAGCCATCGCGGCAACGCAAGCTTGTGTGCGCTCTCAACCTTGGCGCGCGGCAGCGTGAGCGTGCTCGGTGGCGGCGCTAACTTGAGCTTTGTGTCCCGGCGGCGGCGTGCGTCTGTAGGCATCTTGGTTTTTGCGCGCGTATATCTACGCGCGCGCGCGTGTGGGGCTCACGCGAACGCGCGTTCGGTGACTGCGTATGCGTGCGTTGACGTGCGCGCGAGTGCGCGTGCGCGAGTCGATGACACGCGCGTGGAGTGACGCGCGAGCGCGGAGCAGCGTAGGTTGTGGCTTGAAGCTTTTTGAGACTTGAACTCGGAATATTCTATGATTGACGCTCGATGGTTGACGAAAGGTGACGATTGCGGTGCGCGTTATCATATCATACTACTAGAAATTGCAAATACTATGGGATGATGTCGTCGTCGTCATCGTCGTCGTCGGCGATGTCGTCGAAGTTGTCATCGAAGTTGTAGCTCGCGCCCGCGATGAAGATGTCGTCATCCATGTCTTCAAATGTCTCGTGCGCCGAGGCGTCGCTGCGCGCGTGCGCGCTGTTGAACCCACCAGGCATTTGCTTGAGAAGCTCTTCTGCCATGTCGCGGTCGTAGACTGACGCGGTGGCGAAGACGGTGGTGAGGTATTTGCGTGTCACGGCATCTGGCGCCAAGCCGCGGCGAGACATGTCGGACATCACCAACGGTGCGTATTCGGTGAAGCCTCCAGATTGTGCGGCGGCGCGGAAGAGCATATTGTACGTCGCCACGTTCGGCGTGCCGCCGTTGTCGATGAAATCCTGCACACGCTCGTACGCGGCTTTAATTTGTCCTAAATAACCGTAAGCGATGAGCACGCAGTTCAACAACCACGGTTTGCCAACATTTTTGTCACTCGCGAGCGTATTGGCGAGTGCTATAGCCTTGGTCGGTTCGCGCTTGGCAAGCGCCATAATACCCACACCGAGTGCGACGTCGTCGAGTTCGAGACCTTCTGGCGGTTGCGTGAGTAATTCAAGAACGACATGCGTCTGCCCGAGCGCTCCTCGCGCTTTGATCAACGCTGTGTACGACGCCACGTTGTGCTCGACGTTGTTTGCCAGCATATCCAACTCCATGTCATCTAACACTGATCGAGTGAGCGGTAGTAGCGGTCCAAGCGCTTCTTCGTCAGCAAAAGAATCCGTGTCGTCGTTTAAATCAAACTCCGCCGCCTGCTTGGTGCACGCCATGAAGAGCGGAACAAATGTATCCGGACCAGGAGCGACGCCAGAGTTTACCATGCTTGCACGCGCATTCAGAGCCGCCTCTAAATCACCAGCATTTGCACACGCGCTCAAAAGAATATTATACATGGTCAAATCGAGCTGTACATCACGCTCTTGCATGATTTTCAAAACCTCTGCGACACCAATCATGTATCCTTGCTCGGCATTGGCCAATAGGAGCGTGGTAAAAGTGTGCCTGTCGGGCGCAATTTCACGATCATCCATTTCATCTAAGATCTCGTTGAATCTTTTGAGCGCACGATCGAGATCGATGCTTTTGTTTGTGAGCTTTTCATGCTTGTATTCGGCGCGTAAAACGGCGTTAAACGTACGCGCGTCCGCATTGACGCCTAAATCATTCTCCATGCGTATGAAACATTCATTCACGGTGTCGATATCACCTATGAGCGCAAACGTGTCTAATACCGTGTTGGTTGCCATGCGCGCCTCTTTGGCGCCGACTCGAACGATATCTTCGTCACTTTGCAACTTTTTGTTAAACTCCTCGGCGCCGCGTTGTCCCGTCCATCGCGCGTGCTTTGAGCCCCAAAAGTTATTTTCCGCAAGTTTCTCAAACTCTTCATCAGAGCGCCGATGCCCAATGCGCTCGTACATTTCTTTCAGTGCCGCCAATGCCAGTGCGCGCGATTCAATCGCGTGCGTTTGATTGCGCCGTCCTAAAATTGCGTGAGACACCACGCGTTCCTGATGCGATTTCAACTTTCGCGCCTTCTTAGGTAATCTATTCCAAACTTCCTCAACGCTCGCGCTCGTGCCCGCCACGCGTTCGAGCTTGAGCATAATGTGCAAAACATCTGCACCAGGCGGTATGTTAAACTCAAACATCATATTCTCAATCTCCTGTACCATCGCTCGGTCGCCCGCCATGGCTGCCGCGTTCATCACCGTCGTAAATAACATAATAGTCAACCCGCGTCTCGACACCCGTCGTCGATCACCATCAATCATATCCCCAATCACATGCGTTAAATCATACTTCTCCATCGCTTCTCGCCCATCCGCCGCACCGTCACCATCCTCGCGCACGCCATACAAGTACATTTTCAACCACTCAAACGCTTCGCGCCGACGCCCGCTTCGCGCAAACGCCGTCATCACCCCAACGTGCGTGCTCACATCCGGTGCGATGTTCTCTCTCAACATCGACTCCACGATCGACATCGCCGCATCGGGATCTCGCGCCTTGGCTGCCGCGTGCACGGTCACGTTCAACGCCGCGCGTCCGGGCGCCCCGTGCGTCTCCACGAGCCGCGCGAGCTCTGCTCTCGCGCCTTCGAAATCATTCACCTTGACCCGCTCTCGCATGCGCGACACGAACGCGCGGCGACGCATGTGCTTTGGAAACGATGAATCATCGTACGACGCACGCGCCGGGGCGTCACGCACGGCATCTGGCGCGTCTGGCGCGTCGAGAGACGCGCGCGCATCCGTCGATCGCCCGCGAGGTCGTTGCTGTCCCACGACGGCGCTCGCATTCGCGGTCGCGTCGGCGACGGCGTCGGTGCCGCGCGTCGTCAGCGCCGGTGCGCGCGAGCGCAACACAGTGCGCGCCATGGCGACGACGCATCGGCGGCGGATGCGATGCATCGCGCGCGCGCGTATGCGGATGCGCTCGCGCGGCGTGGAAACGCTCAAGAAGAAAACGCTCAGTGACGCGCAAATGTCGCGCCATTGCGACGCGTGCAGCGAGTGCGCATCGCGCGACGGCGCGCGCATCGAGCAGGGAAAAAATAGACGCGCGCGGGGCGATGGCGCGCGAGGGCGGTGCGATGGCGCGCGCGCGCGGAGTGATGGTTTTTGTGTTGGATTGGACAGAAGATGGTGCGGCGCGCGCGTCGACGAGGACCGCGGCGATGGATGTCGTGCGCGCGATCGCGCGCGCGCGCGCGCCGGCGGCGTGTGGGTTGGTTTTGTTTACGTCGCATGCATTGAGCCGACGACGGTGTGGACGCAAAATGGTGATGCCTTTGACGCGGGACTATGATTTTGCGACGGCGTTGACGAGCGCGAGCGACGCGGAATTCACGATGGATGTCATCGCGGCCTTAAAGCTCGCGACGTTAAACTTAAAAGCGTTTCGTGATGGTGGTTGCGGTGATGATGTGTTTCGAGAAATCGTGCTCATCACGCGTGATTCGCTTGACATGTCGAGCGAGGACGCCGCGGCCATCTTGCGGTTGACGCTTCGCGCGCGCGCAAAATGTCACGTCTTACGGGCCGCCTTGACGAATGCCACGGCGGCAGAGGTCAATGCCATTCGTACACTATGTCGTTGCTGTGCGATGGATAGCGGCGCGTGCTTGGGCGCGTCGTTGGGCGCGTGCACCGAGTGCGGAGTTTCCGTCGGTCTGAATGCTCAATGCGAGCTCAAACGTGCCATCGTCAAGAACGGATTCATTCGCGAAGACGACGCCGTAGGAGGCGATGACGATGTCGCTCCCCAAAGACAATCACCTGCCGTGTCCGTACCATTCGCCGCTGGATGTCGGGACACGCACGCTGAATTTGCCAATTACGCCGACGACGCGCTCGTCGACGCGCTCGAATCGAGCTCGATGCAAATCGGCGTCGACGTCAAGCTCAAACATCTCGAACGCGTCACCGATGACGACGACGACGACGATCCAGTCGCGAGCACTCAAGGGCAAAAGAAACCATCGTCAAAGCACATGTATAGATCCGTGGTGAAGAATGCCCGCATTTTCTTGAACATTGAAGACCTCGCGCTCGTGTCGCGCGCGCTGGATGAACCCATCGCTCGCG
>Ga0222714_10004711_pt1 | contig 13253 bp, 11 predicted proteins | sample C33_3DmetaG_FD_165048 | JGI IMG/M metagenome (GOLD analysis project Ga0222714, IMG submission 165048) | Estuarine water microbial communities from San Francisco Bay, California, United States - C33_3D | ecosystem: Environmental > Aquatic > Marine > Unclassified | place: USA: California... | reverse complement strand
GAAGGACATTTCCGACATGTCGAAATCGCGGTGCAGCGCCATCCGGTAGAAGATTTCCTCGACCTCGTAGAAGTTGACGTTGAGGTCGATGCCCTGCGCCGTGACGCGGCCGTTGGCGAGATCGTTGAAGTGATCGTACTCGGAAGTCGCAAACATAAGCGGAAGATTGGACATGATGGTTCGGTCCTTCGGATCAGGCCGCGGCAGCGCCGCCGGGGGTGGAGAACAGCAGCGATTTGATGACCAGCGGTACGACGTTGGTCGGACGGATCATTTCGCCGATATCGACGAAGTCGAATTCCTTCAGCGCCACGCCGTCCACTGAGATGATGTCGGCGCGCACGCCGCATTCCCGGGTCAGGATGTTGCCGATGGTCTTGCCGATGTCGCCGTCGAGCATCAGGATCAGGGCCTGTCCGCCCTTGATGGTTTCCGGGAGGCCGCCGCAGATGCCGTCGGCAAGGGCCTTGAGGCGGGCATGCAGCGGATCGCCGTGCCACTGGAAGGCAAGCGCGACCGCCATTTCGCCTTCCCTGTAGTCGAAGCGGGTCAGCGCTTTCTGGATTTCCTCGGTGACAATGACCGAATCGATGTCGCCGTCGAGCGACACGTTCGGGCGCAGCACCGGGATGTTGCGTACGGGCAGGGCTTCCTCGTTCGAGATGTAGATGGTGTTGCCCGACACCTGGACCGAGAACTGCGAGGCGCCGATGACGGTGGCGCGGATGCCCTGGCCCGGGTCCATCGGCTTGTAGGGCAGACGGCCTTCGGCAAGGGCCTCGGCGATGGCATCGGCGAGGTAGAGACCGAGGTCGTTGTGGTCCTTGGTTTCGCGCCCGTAGATGAATTCGGACACGCCGCCGGAGAAGGTGATGAGATCGGGCACCGGCGTCTTGGGCAGCGGGTCGGTCACCAGCAGGTCCTTGGTGATGCCTTCGGGGTCCTTCTGCATGATGGCGGGAAGGAGCGCGCTGACCATGGTTCGGGCGATCTTCTTCTTTTCGTCCTCGGTGAGCTTCTTGCCCATCTCGAGATCGACGCCCGCCGCCTTGGCGTGAACGAAGGCGGGGCCTTCGATGCGGATCATGCGGCCTTCATCGTCGAAGGCGATCAGGCGGCCGCCCACTTCGATGGCTGCCGTCGCCACCAGCTGGCCACCCTGGCACATGCCGAGCTTGGTCGTGCCGCCGCCGATGTCGATGTTGAGCACGTTGTTGTGCCCCTTGCGCGAGAGCGCGATGGCGCCCGAGCCGTGCGCCGCCATGGCGCATTCGAGGTGATGGCCGGCGGAAGCGCAGACGAACTTGCCCGCCTCGTCGGCGAACAGGTGGGTGATGGCCTCTGCGTTCTTGCGCTTGAGGGCCTCGCCCGTGAGAATCACAGCGCCCGAATCGATGTCCGTGCGCTTGAGGCCCGCCTCGTTGTAGCCGGCCTCGATGAACTTCTGCAGGAAGCCGACGTCGATGGTGTTATCGGGCAGGTAGGGCGTCAACAGGATGGGAGAGCGCCACAGCACCTCGCGGTTGACGACGACGAAGCGCGAGGACAGCGCCGTGGTCAGGCGTTGCAGGTGCACCTTTGCAAACATCAGATGCGAGGTGGAGGAGCCGACGTCCACGCCGACGGTGACAAGTTCGACGTTATCGGCGGCCCAAATGGTGTCCGCGATCGCCTGCTGGTCTTCCGGCGACATATGGCCGTGATCGAAGCCGAGTTCATGCATGGCTAAAAACTGTTCCTTTCACTTGTTGATGGCGCGCCTGAGGGACTGCGGCACGCTCATTTGCTGAGGTAAGGGGTTTCGTCGATGTAGTCGCCCATGTCTGAGCGAACGTTGGTCTTTTCGATGGCATCCAGCCACTTGCGATGCAGGCGCGGATCCTGGTCTGCGTACTCGACCTGGCGGCCGCCTTTCTTGATGTCGGTGTCGGCCTTGCCGGCGGTGCCTTCGCGGCGGATGGTGGAAAACGGATAGCGGCGCGATCCCATGCCGATAGCGAGGTAGCGGGCAGGTTCCGGCGCGGTGTTGAAATGCTGATGGAACATCCACAAGGGCGGGGCGTACATGACCCCGTGGCGCCATGGCACCTCGACGAAGTCCTGTTCGCCTTCATACCACAGCAGCGTGTAGCCGGTGCCGTTGACCGCCCAGATGTGGATGCCTTCGCCGTGGCGATGGCCCTTCTTGTACCGCGCGGTGGGGATTTCGGACGTATGGGCGTGCAGGGTTCCGTCGGCGAGGATGAAGGCGATGTTGGAGCCGCCGGCGCCGCGTTCCTTCCAGGTGATCAGCTCGAAGCTGGTCAGGTCCGGTACGAAGGTGGTTTCCCACATGTGGCGTCCGGGCTTGATCGGCGTGAAGTCGCCTTCGCCTTCGTAGTATTTCGGATCGCCCATGCGATCGTCGAAAACGAAGTCGTTCTGGAACACGAACTTGTCGTTGTGGAACAGGTTCATGACCAGCGGCGCGAAATGGGTGCAGGCGAGCAGCGCGCGCTCGGAACCCGACCCGTTGTAGATCTGGTAGCCCGCGTTCAGCGGCAGCGCGAACAGCGACTTCGGCCCCCATTCGAAGGAGTGACGACCGTGCACCGTTTCGATGGTGGTGGAGCCGTGGCCTTCCAGCACATAGACGAAGCATTCGTACATGTGCTTCATCGGCGCGGTGCGCTTGCCGGCGGGAATATCGAGGAGATAGGCGGAACAGTGATCGCCGCGGCCCTTCACGTGCAGGAAGGCCCCCTTGCAGTCGAAGCGCGGCCACAGGCCGGTGTCCACCGCCAGCGCGTCGATGCCGAAGCCCTCGTGCACGGGCGGGCCTTCCGCCTTGACCCAGTCGAGATAGGGGTCGAGGAGGAATCGCTTCTCATGGTCGGTTTCGAGGAGTTTGAGCGTTTCCTCGGCCATTGCGCTCTCCCGGGGGTATTTTTTGCGGGCCCTCTGGGGGTCCTGTCAGCCGTTTTGGGCGGCCGGTGCAAAATACTCGATAGGGTTCCGCCCCGTCCAGCCCGGAAGGCCCGATTTTCGGGCTTTCCGAGGCCTGCGGCAGGCTTCAGTCCTTGGACAGGTAGGGGGTTTCGTCGATGACGTCGCCCATCAGCGACTTGACCTGGTTCCTGGCCAGTTCATCGAGGAAAATCCGGTGGATGCGGGGATCCTGGTCCTCGTATTCGACCTGGTTGCCGCCGTCCTTGATCGAGGTATCGACACCCTGGTCCCAGATCTGCTTCTTCACTGCAAACAGGGGGTGGCGGGTGGAACCCATCTGGACCGCGAGATAGCGCGAGGGCGTGGAGCCCGCGTTGAAGTGCTGGTGGAACATGTTTTCGGGCGGGGTGTAGAGGACGCCGTGGTGCCAGTCGACGCGCTTGAAGTCCTCTTCCCCTTCGTACCAGAACAGCGAATAGCCCTGCCCGGTGACGCAATAGACGTTGGTGCCCGCGGTGTGACGGTGGCCCTTCTTGTAGGTGCCCACCGGCATCTGCGAGGTGTGGCAGCCGATGGTGCCGTCGGCAAGGATCCAGCGCAGGTTGCTCGACCCGGTGCCGCGCGCGTCCCAGCGCTTGAGTTCGAAATTGGCGATATCGGGAACGAAATTGGTTTCCCACTGGTGGCGGCCGGGCTTCACCGGTTTCAACTCGCCTTCGCCCGAGAAGTAGCTGGTATCGCCGAGACGCTCGGTAAAGGGGATCGGGTTGTCCCAGATGAAACGGTCGTTGCGGAACAGGTTCATGATGAAGCGCAGGTCGTTGTTGCCCGCGAGCCGCGCCGGTTCCGAACCCGAACCGTTGAAATGCTGGTACTTGAGGTTGAGCGGGATCTGGAAAAGCGAATTGGGGCCCCATTCGAAGGTGTGCGAGCCGCCGCCGGGCAGTTCGATCTTGGTCGAGCCGTGGCCCGATTGGACATAGATCACTTCCTCGTAGACATGGCTGAGGATGGCAGACTTGCCGCCGGGCGGCAGTTCGTAAAGGAAGGTGGAGATATAGTCGTCGCCGCCGACCAGTTCGCAGATCGCCCCGCGCATGCCGAAGCGTTGCCAGGGCGCCACGTCGATCTTGAGCAGGTCGATGCCGAAATCCTTGACGATGGGCACGCCCTGCTGGCCCGCCCATTCAAGGAAACTGTCCTTGAGATAGAAATTGCCCGTCGGCGTCGTGGTGGTATCCGACATTTCGTTTGCTCCCCGTATCCGGGCTCTTGCGTCCCGGGTAATGAATCGGGCCGCGGCTCCGGATCACCCGGCGCCCGCGGCCCGTAAAGCTACTACCTCGAACGGACCGCTCAGGCGGTCTTCTTCGGAACGAACTTCGATTCGTCGAAGACGTCGCTCATGGCCGACGTCACGCCGTTCTTGTGCAGTTCGTTGAGGAAGATGTCGTGGATGCGCGGATCCTGATTTTCGTACTCGATCTGGTTGCCGCCTTCTTCGACGCTGGTGTCGACCCCGCCGCCGAACAGCTTGCGCTTGCTCTCGACGAAGGGATAGCGCATCGAGCCGAGCGCGATCGCGAGATAGCGCGCCGGGTTGGCGCCGGTGTTGAAGTGCTGGTGGAAGATGCCGTCGGTCGGAACGAAGACGACGCCGTGTTCCCAGTCGATGCGCTTGTAGTCCTGGTCCTTATCGTACCAGAACAGCGTGTAACCGGTGCCCTTGACGGCAAAGACGTAGAAGTCGGCGCCGTGGCGGTGGCCCTTCTTGTAGGACCCGACCGGCATTTCCGACGAATGCGCGTGCATGGTGCCGTCGGCGAGGATGAACTTCATGTTTCCCGAACCCTTGCCGCGGGCGTCCCACGCCTTCAGTTCGAAACCGGAAACGTCGGGAACGAAGTTGGTTTCCCACATGTTGCGGCCCGGCTTGATGGGAATGAATTCGCCTTCGCCGGCGAAGTAGTTGTCGCCACCCGTGCGCTCGGAGAACTTGAAGTCGTTGTTGAAAACGAAATCACTGTTGTGGAACAGGTTCATCATCAGCGGCATGTAATTAACGCAGGAAAACTTCGCGCGTTCCGCGCCCGAGCCGTTGAAATGCTGGTACTTGCAGTTGAGTGGCAGGGCGAACAGGCTCTTGGGGCCCCATTCGAAAGTGTGCTTGCGGCCGTCCGGCGTCTCGATCACGGTCGAGCCGTGGCCCTCGAGCACGTAGATCGTCTGCTCGAAGACGTGCTTCTTCGGGATCGTCTTCGTGCCCGGCGCCATGTCGAGGATGAACATGGTGGTGAAGTCGCCGCGGCCATAGAGATGGACCAGCGCGCCATCCACGCCATAGAAGTCCCAGGGCTTGGTCGGGACATCGAAGAGGTTGAGACCAAGGCCTTCGGCGATCGGGATGTTCTGTTCTGCCGCCCAGTCACCGTAGGGATCGAGAAGGAATTTCTTCTCCTTGATGGTCTTCATGATCTCGGCCATTGCCACGGAACTCCTTGAAAAGCGAATGGATTGGTATCGTTGCGAGGCGCGCAGAATAGCACAGGAATTTCAAAGGAAAAGGGCGGCGCCACGTAAAGCAGCACCGCCCTCATCTTGCGCTAAGCTACTGTAATTACGCCGCTTTCTTGACGCCCGCGGCAGCCTTCTTCGACTTGCGCTTTGCGAGCGACTTGTTGAGTTCGTCGCCGGCATCGCCGATGCCATTCAGGTAGTGTTCCCAGATCGCCAGGTTCTGGTCGGCGACCTCGAGCAACTGCTCCTCCATCTTCAGGTCCTTGGCGTGCTTGGCGAGCGCCTTCCAGCCGAGGTCGGAGTGAATCTCATCCGCTTCCTCGTGCAGCTTGAAGAAGCCGAGCTCGCCGTCGGTGAGGCCGAAGACTTCCTTCCAGCGGGCACGTTCAAGGCCGAACCAGCCCGACTGCTTGATGATGCCGGCGCCGTAACCGCGAATGTTGGGACGCTCGAGGATGACATTGGCGAGCAGGCCTTCCAGCCAATGGCAGTGGGACATCACGCCGGCCCAGGCGTTCCAGGCCAGCTGGGTCGACTTCAGCGGGCGCGCGGCGCGGATCTTGGCGCGCTGCATGCCGATGGTGACGCCGAGGTTCTCGAGGATCTGCCAGTGGGGCAGGCCGCCGCCGAATTCCTCGTCAGCGATCAGCTCTTCCGACGCCGCGCCGATGATGCGCAGGCGGGTTTCCCAGTCGGGCGTCAGGGTGGCGACGCGCAGCTTGAGAACCGAATTGCGCTGGCGAGTGTTGAGCCGATGCTGCATGACGAACATCTGGGCGCGGCCTTCGTTGAAGGCCTCGTTGAAGAAACGGGTGTTGGTGCAGAATTCGTCGAGCTTCTTGTCGAGGTCGGCGATAAAGCCGGTGGCCTTGGGATCACGAGGCATTGTGGTCTCCTACTGTTTGTTCGTTACTCGTTTAATCACTGGGGCCGGGCCAGAGGGGGTGACCCGGGGAGGTACTTGCAAATGCAAGCATCTGATACCAGCGGCGCCTTCGATGCTCAAATAGTATATTGCTAGAACTAATATAATAAAATTATATAACGTATTATCCCATTGCATTTCTGGGTTAAAAAAGAAAAAGGGCCCCGCAGGGGGGCCCTTTTCGAAGGAAAACCGTGTTTTCTAGCGACGGCGGCCCTTGGGGGATTTGCCCAGCGTCTTGTTCAACTCGTCACCGGCCTGGCCGATGCCGTTCATGTAGATTTCCCAGGTTCGCAGGTTCTGGTCGGCGAGGTCGAGCAGGCGGTCTTCCATCTTCAGCTTCTTGGCGAAGCGTCCGAGGTTCTGCCAGCCGAGGTCGGAATGAATCTCGTCGGCCACCGTGTGGATCTTGAAGAACTTGAGCTGATCATCTGTAAGCTCGGGGAACTGCTTCTTCCAGCGTTCGCGTTCGAGGCCAAGCCAGCCGTGCTTGCGGATCGGGCCGCTGCCGTAGCCGCGGATGTTGGTGCGCTCGGAGATGACGTTGGCGAGCAGGCCTTCAAGCCAGTGGCAGTTGGCCATCAGCCCCATCCACGCGTTCCAGGCAAGCTGGGTCGTCGGTAGCGGCTTGGCGGCGCGGATGTCGGCGCGCTTCATGCCGATGGCGATCCCGGCTTCTTCCAGCAGCAACCAGTGTGGCTTGCCGCCGCCGAATTCCTCGTCCTTCACCAGTTCCTCGTAGCAGGCGCCGAGGATGCGGAGCCGTACGTCCCAGTCCGGCGTGTTGGTGGCGACCTTCAGCTTCAGGACCGAATTGCGGTAACGGGTGTTCAGGCGATGCTGGTAGACGAACATCCGCGCGCGGCCGGGATTGAAGCCGGAATAGACGAAATCGACGCGATTGCAGAAATCATCGAGAATCTTGTCGAGGTTGCGGATGAATCCGGTCGCTTTGGGATCACGGGGCATGCACTCAATCTCCTGTAATTAGGGAATATCCAGAACGATCTTGCCGAATTGTTCGCCGCGCTCGAGCCGCTCAAAAGCGGCAGGTGCGTCGTCGATGGGATAGACGCTGTCGATCATCGGGCGGATGCGGCCCTGGGCGACGACCTGCATGAGGCGGCGGCATTCTTCCATGTTGGCGGTGGTGGAGCCGAATATCTGCAACTGGCGCACGAAGATGCGCTGGAGATCGGCGGGCGGGTGACCGCCCGTGGTCGCGCCCACGACCATGATGCGTCCGCCCCAGCCGGCGGCGCGGAGCGACTGGTCCCAGGTGGCTGCGCCGACGTTATCGCACACGACATCGGCGCCGCGCCCACTGGTTATCTCGCGCACGCGTTCCCAGATGGTTTCGCGCTTGTGGTTGATGACGTCGTCGGCGCCCAGTTTTTTCGCCCGTTCGAGTTTTTCGTCGCTCGACGAGGTGACGATCACGCGCGCGCCCGCGAGTTTCGCGAGTTGCAGCGATGCCAGCGCCACGCCGCCGCCGATGCCGACGATCAGCATGGTTTCGCCGGGCACCATCGGGTGCTTGCTGAAGACCTGCCGCCACGCCGTCAGGTGGCCGACGGGCAGGGCGGCCAGTTCGTGCCAGGACAGGTTCGATGGCGCCGGCACGAAGTTATGCGCCTTCATCGACAGGTACTCGGCATAACCGCCGTGGCGCTGTTCGCCGATGATGCTGATGTTGCGGCAATAGGGCTGCTGCCCGGCGAGGCAGTAATCGCAGTGACCGCAGAATTCGCTCGGAAAGGCGATGACGCGCTGGCCGATGGCGAGGCCAGAATCGGCGTCTGCTTCCACCACTTCGCCTGCGGCATCGACGCCCAGCACCATCGGCATGGGGTGGGTGATGCCCTTGCCGATATCGCGGACGTAAAGATCGACGTGGTTGAGGGCGGCGGCCCTAACCCGGATCAGGGCGTTGCCGCGTGGCCGTTCGGGCTTGGGAAAGTCGCGCACGGAAAGTCCGTCCTTGCCGCGCCTGTCCAGAACCACCGCTTTCATGAAAACTCCCCCGAAATGGCTGCCGCAGCATACGGAACATTATGCGAAAGTCCACCGGAGCAGCGGGGAAATACACCTTTGCAGGCGATGCAGGGGCGCCCTTGCAGGCCACGCAGGACAGCCTTGCGCCCGTCATGGCGGGCGAGTGATGACAAGGCGAGCCCAAGCCCTTATGAATGTAGCCGCTTTTCCGATGACCGGGCCCGCGCGCCCGCAAACCGCAAGAGGTCGAACGTGAACGCTTTCATCTGTGATGCCGTGCGCACTCCCATTGGCCGTTATGCCGGGGGGCTTTCCTCCGTGCGCCCCGACGACATGGCGGCGCTGGTCATCAAGACGCTGGTGGAGCGCAACAAGTCCCTCGATCCGGCTGCGATCGACGATGTCATCTTCGGCTGTGCCAACCAGGCGGGCGAGGACAACCGCAACGTCGCGCGCATGGCGGCGCTCTTGTCGGGGCTGCCCGAAACGGTCACCGGCGTCACCGTCAACCGCCTTTGCGGTTCCGGCCTCGACGCGGTGGGCGAGGCGGCCCGCGCCATCCGCTCCGGCGATGCGTCGCTGATGATCGCGGGCGGCGTCGAAAGCATGTCGCGCGCGCCCTTCGTCATGGGCAAGGCGGAAAGCGCTTTTGCCCGCACCGCCGACATCTACGACACCACGATCGGCTGGCGCTTCGTCAACCCGGTCATGAAGAAGCTCTATGGCGTCGATTCGATGCCCGAAACCGGCGAAAACGTCGCCAAGGATTTCGGCGTCAGCCGCGCCGACCAGGATGCCTTCGCCTACCGCTCGCAGATGCGCGCGAAGAAGGCGCAGGAGTCCGGGCGTCTTACCAAGGAAATCGTCCCCGTCAGCGTCGCCCAGCGGCGCGGCGATCCGAAGATCGTCGATGCGGACGAACACCCGCGCGGCGACACCACGCTGGAAGCGCTGGCGAAGCTCAAGCCGCTGTTCGGCGAAAGCTCGTCGGTGACGGCGGGCAATGCATCGGGCGTCAACGACGGTGCCGCGGCGCTCGTCATCGCTTCCGAAGAGGCCGCGAAGAAGTTCGGCTTGACGCCGCGCGCGCGCATCATCGCCATGGCGACGGCGGGTGTGGCACCGCGCATCATGGGCGTCGGCCCGGCGCCGGCGACGGAAAAGCTGCTTGCCATGACTGGCAAGAAGATCGGTGACATCGACGTGATCGAACTGAACGAGGCTTTCGCCAGCCAGGGCCTCGCGGTCATGCGCCGGCTCGGCCTGTCCGACGATGCAGAACACGTGAACCCCAATGGCGGGGCCATAGCGCTCGGCCATCCGCTTGGCATGTCCGGCGCCCGGCTGGCGCTGACGGCGACCCAGGAAATGCACGAGCGCGGGGCAAAGCTCGCCGTCTGCACCATGTGCATCGGCGTCGGCCAGGGCATCGCGGTCTTGCTCGAAAAGGTCTAGGCGTTTCAGGCCGTTCCGTCCCTTCATTGACGGGGCGCCCCACGGCTAATAGCCTTTCCTCCAAAGCGGCCTGAAAGTCCGCGACGGAGGAAATGCCATGTCCATGACCACGGAATTCTCGGTTCGCCCGATCACTCCTGCCATCGGCGCGGAAGTGACCGGCCTCGACGTCCGCAACGCGACGAAGGACGACATCGCCGCGCTGCACCGCGCGCTGCTCGATCACTGCGTGCTGGTCATCCGCGACCAGCACCTGAGCCCGCCCGAACAGATCGCCTTCACCGAGAACTGGGGGCCGCTGGTGCGGCGCATCGCCACCGACTTCCTGCACAAGGACTATCCCGACGTTCTCGTGCTTTCGAACCGCGTTGTCGCCGGCAAGGCCGAGGGGGCGACGGAAGCCTACGCGGGCTTCACCTGGCATGCGGATCTGACTTACGCGGAACGGCCGAGCATGGGTTCCATGCTGCACGCACTCGAAGTGCCGGAGGAGGGCGGCGACACCGCCTTCGCCAACATGTATCTCGCCTATGAAACCCTGCCCGAGGCGACGAAGAAGCGGATCGAAGGACTGCAGGCTATCCATATTCGCGACCGGCGCAAGAACCCGCGCGCGAAGATCACGAAGAAGGAAGGCTTCAACCACGACATCGACAAGTATTTCGATATCAAGGTCCCCGATTCCCTTCATCCCATCGTGACGACCCATCCAGAAACCGGGCGTAAGTTCCTGTTCGTCAATCCGCGTTTCGCCGTCGGCATCGACGGCATGGACGATGCCGAGGCGCAGCCCCTTCTCGACGAGTTGTTCGCCCACCAGATCAGGCCGGAATTCATCTACCGCCACAAGTGGCGGCTCGGCGATCTCGTGTTCTGGGACAACCGCAGCACGATCCACCTCGCGTGCGGCGGCATCAAGGCGCCGGGCATCCGGCGCCTGCATCGCACTTCGATCGCGGGCGAAATACCGGCCTGAAGGCTTGGCCTAAGATTTGTCCGAATAATCCGGGCTGCGCTTTTCGCGGAAGGCGGCGGCGCCTTCCTGATGTTCGGCATGGGGGAAACGGGCGCGCTGCTGCGCCGTTTCGGCTGCCAGCGCCGCGCGCAGTTCATCGATCCCCGACAGCATCGTCTTGATCGCGGCGACCGCCGCGCGGGGCCCGTGCGCCAGCGCCATGGCTTCCTCGATGGCGCGGCTTTCCGCTTCGCCCTTGCCGACGAGGATATCGGCAAGGCCGAGGCGATGGGCTTCGTCGCCGTCGATGGCGCCGCGTGACAGGATCAACCGCTTGGCCGCGGTGGCGCCGACGCGCCGCGCCAGCGTGCAGGACAGGCCCCAGTCGGGTCCGAGCGCGATCTTGAGGAACGAGAACGTGAACTGGGCCGAGGATTCCACCACCACGATATCGGCGAGGCAGGCGAGGCTGATACCCGCCCCCGCAGCGTGGCCGGCGACGGCGGCGATGACCGGCTTGGGGAAGGACGCGACGGCGATGGCCGTATCGGCGACGTCGTTCATGCGCGCATCGATCTTGGCCGGGTCGGTTTCGCCCATGGTGCGCACATCGCCACCCGCGCAGAAGTTGCCGCCCGCACCCGTGATGACGACCGCGTGTACGGCGGGGTCGGTATTGAGGGTTTCCAGGATGTCGCGCAGTTCAACGCGGGTTTCCGCGGTCAGGGCGTTGCGAACCTTGGGTTCGTCAAGGACGATGACGGCAACGTATGGGACGGGTTTATCGACGCGGATCAACATGGCGCGCAGCCCCTGAATCAGTTGTTGAGGTCGGCGAAGCTCTTGCCTTCGGCGACCAGTTTTTCAAGAAGTACCGACGGTTTCCAGAACAAAGGATCGCTCGCAGCCAGCGCCTTGATGCCGTCGAGCACCTTGGGCAAGCCGATGATGTCGGCGGTGCACATCGGTCCGCCGCGCCAGCGCGGGAAGCCGTAGCCGAAGATCTTGACCATATCTACGTCGAGCGGGCGTGCCGCAATCTTTTCTTCGACGATGCGCGCCCCTTCGTTGATCATGGCGTAGAGGATGCGGTTCTGGATTTCCTCGGCCGAAACGGCGCGCCGCGCGATGCCCTTCTTCGCCGATTCTTCCAGGATGATCTTCTCGACGTCTGCGTTGGGCGACGGCTTGCCGTTTTCATAGACATACCAGCCGCGCCCGGTCTTCTGGCCGAACCAGCCCTGTTCGCAGAGGCGGTCGGCGATGGCGACGTAGCGCTCCTTGGGATCGCGGGTCGCCGCCGTGCGCTTTCGCTGGGCCCAGGCGATATCGAGACCGGCGAGGTCCATCACCCGGAACGGCCCCATCGGCATGCCGAAGGCTTCCATGGCCTTGTCGACGTCCCACGGCAGGGCGCCGTCCTCGATCATGTAATCAGCCTGCTTGCGGGTCTTGGCGAGGATGCGGTTGCCGATGAAGCCGTCGCAGACGCCCGACAGCACGCCGACCTTGCCGAGTTTTTTAGCCAGTTCGAAGCCGGTGGCAATGATGTCGTCGGAAGTCTTGGCGGGGCGGACGATTTCCAGAAGCCGCATGACGAAGGCAGGCGAGAAGAAGTGCAGCCCGATGACGTCTTCGGGGCGCTTCGTCGCGGCGGCGATTTCGTCGATATCGAGGTAGGAGGTATTGGTGGCGAGCACGGCGCCCGGCTTCATCGCCGCATCAAGCTTGCCGAATACGGTTTTCTTGACGCCCATGTCCTCGAACACCGCCTCGATGACGAGATCGGCATCGCCCAGAGCGCCGTAATCGAGCGACAGGCCGAGGCGGCCCATGGTTTCCGTCTTGCCTTCGGCGGTCAGGCGGCCGCGGGCGACGAAACCCTCCAGGTTCTTGTCGACATTGCTACGCCCGCGTTCGAGTGCGGCTTCGTCCGCTTCGATCACGGTCACGGGGTAGCCCGCGCGCAGGCAGGCGACGGCGATGCCCGCACCCATGGTGCCGCCGCCGATGACGGCGAGCTTGCCGAGCTTGCGGGGCTTGGCGTTCTCAAGGCCGGGAACCTTGGAGACGGCGCGTTCGGCGAAGAAGGCATGGCGCAGCGCCTTGGCCTGATCGGAAGACCGCAGTTCCTGGAAGATGGCCCGCTCGCGCTTCATGCCTTCGGCAAAGGGCAGGGCGGCCGCGGCCTCGACCGCTTCGAGCGCGCGCACGGGGCTGTGCTGGCCGCGCGCGGCGCGCGTGACCTTGGCTTTTTCGGTGGTGAAGAAATCGGCCGCGGCAGGTGGTGCGACGGAAAGCTCCGAAATGCGGCGCAGAGGCGTGCCGACCTTCGACAGTGCAAGCTGCTTCGCTGCCGCAAGAAGGTCTTCTTCGCTGTCGGCGATGGCATCGATCAGGCCCGCATCCTTTGCTTCCCTGGCGGCTACCTGGCGGCCCGAGGTGACGAGGTCGGCGGCTTTTTCCACGCCGCAGAGC
>Ga0222714_10004709_pt1 | contig 13255 bp, 8 predicted proteins | sample C33_3DmetaG_FD_165048 | JGI IMG/M metagenome (GOLD analysis project Ga0222714, IMG submission 165048) | Estuarine water microbial communities from San Francisco Bay, California, United States - C33_3D | ecosystem: Environmental > Aquatic > Marine > Unclassified | place: USA: California... | reverse complement strand
CCCGTATCACCTCGCTCGCTTAAAAGAAGCGCACGTTTGGTGTAAACAACAAGGCATTGATCTTATTGCCCTCGAAACGGCCTCCAATTCAGATTTGTATGAGTGGCGCGTAGAAAACACCGAGACCTCGTTCAAACGCGTTCAGGTGTTCTCGAATCAGACATGGGAATCCATTTCACCCGCGGAAATGCATGCAGGGGTGGTTCGCGCACTCGACGCCATTCAACCCGACGTGTTGGCCATTCATACGTACAGTTTGCCGGATTCTAGGGCGTGCTTGTTATGGGCCAAGCAGAATGGCAAAGCATCGATTGTGATGACCGACTCAAAGGCCGACGATGCCGTCCGATACCGATGGAAAGAATGGTTAAAAAGCGTTCTAATTAAGGAATACGATGCTGCTTTCTTGGCCGGAATACCTCAAAAAGCCTATTTCGAATCGTTGGGATATCCAGCGGAAGCGATTTCTTTGGGCTACAATGCGGTAGATAACGCCTTTTTTGCAACCCCCTCCCCATCGATTGACCCTGATTCGTTGCCTGGCCTCCTTGATAAAACGCCATTCATGTTGGCATCCAATCGGTTCTTGGAGCGGAAAAATCTAGACAATCTGATCCGTGCCTATGGTGTGTATCGCAAATCGACCCCTTCCCCGTTCCGACTCCTGATGCTTGGTGATGGCCAGTTGCGTTCTCGGTTGGAGCATTTGGTGGCCGAACAAGGCATTAAAGGGGTTGAGTTTGTTGGCTTCAGACAGATTGAAGAATTGCCAACCTATTACCACCATGCCGCGTTTTTTGTGCATCCTTCGCGGGTTGATACCTGGGCTTTGGTGGTCAATGAAGCCATGGCTGCTGGGCTTCCTGTAGTTGTGTGCACCGGTGCAGGATGCCATAAAGACTTGGTAGATCCTGGAAGAAATGGCTTTTTGTTCGATGCCGACGATGTGAATGTGCTCGCCCGCCACATGAGGGTGTTAACGGAAGATGATGGATTACGGCAATCCGCCGGCCAAGCCTCGTTCGAGATTATCGCACGCTGGAATTTGGATCGGTTTGCGAAGGGGTTATTGGACGCCGTAGACATCGCTTCCAAACGCAAAGGCCGAAGCATGAACCCGGTATCTCGAGCGTTGATCGAAACGTTGAGAAGAAGCTCGTCCTCGAACACGGGGCATTCGGTAGAGTCGTAGCCTCACGCTACGGCTAACGTACAGCCAAATGATTACGATTAGGCCCGATTCCGCTTAAAAATGGCATCTACTTGCAGTAAATGGCCTGTTTCCGGATCGGAAAACCCTGATTCTTCCAATGCAATGACATCGTATCCCAGACCGCGCATTTTGGCGCACATGGTCTCGAGTAGCGGTTCTCCTTCGTACAGTTGCACCAAAGAAAGCTCCAATTGAATCAGGTCAATGCGGTCCAGCACACCCGCTGCGCCATCGACCACGTGCTCCTCAAATCCTTGCGTGTCGATTTTCAAATAAATAGGGGAAGAATCGATGGCTAAGTCCTGAAAAATGGCATCCAATCGTCTTACTTCAATGCTTTCTGTCCCGATATACTGCGATTCCGGTGCTGACGCCACATGAGCGTCCATCATCTGAAGCATGGAACTGCTCTGCGAATTGTTGGCAACATTGATGTCAACTTTGCCGCTTTCTCGTCCTAAGGCAAGTTGAAAAACGTCCCATTGAGCGTCCTGACTGGCTACTGCTTGCAAGGCCTGAAACGCATGGTCTAACGGTTCAAAGGAAATGATGCGATGGCCGTAGTCAAGATCATTTCGAAGTTGAGTTGCCCATTGCCCGGCATTCGCGCCCACATCCAATACGGTCTTGACTCCGTTCTGATGGATAATATGTTTTCTGCGAGATAGGCTGTGTTTGGTTGGACTAAACACATTAACGTCGTAGCCGACCTTCCAGAGCAGTTTTTTGAGGAGACGTTTGGGTTGCATGGAGGCTCGGGTAGATCGAAAGTCGTGTGTTATTTGCGGGGGTCAAAATAGCCCCAAACCACTCTCTTTGACAATGTGTAACAGTACGGCGGACTAAAACGTATTGCTATCAACACGGCCGAAATGGTGGTGCCGTCCCTTGCAAGGGCTCAAATCGTGGACCGAAATAAACGGCAAATCTACTCGTTATGAAAAGAATATTTACTGCAGCCATTTTTTTGGTGGTTTTAGGCATCTTAAAACCAGCAAGCGCGCAAGAAAAGCCCGTGGCAACCATTCCCGCTGAATATGAATCGGTGGTTTCTACGGTTCAAAGAGTTATTAGTCTGCTTGGAGACGTGACCCAACGCCACGCTACCGATCCGATTTCCGACCAAATTTTGTCTATCATTGATCGGCTTACGCTTTCTGGACCTGCGACCGGTGGGTTTAGAGCGGTTTCTATGGAAGATGACCTGATTCGCGTATTAAAAGATGTACAGCGCGAGTTAGAAAGTATATCCCGTTCGCTTGAACGACGGGGTGAAGATGATCTGTCGGATCGCTTGAACGACGCCGTTCGAGACCTCGACAAGGCCATTGCCGAGGCAGGTGATGACGTCCGTATTCGTCGTAATTCGGCTGAAGACTATGAAATAACAAGCGACAAAGACCGTGTTCGGATCCGGACCACCGATGAAGGATGGTGGGATGACGACGACAAGTGGGAAAAATCCACGGCTAAAAAACGAACCAGAAAATTCCTCGATCGACTAAACGGGATTTCGATCCACTCCGAAGAGGATAACAACGATGAGGATGAGGCTAGAAAACGAAACTGGGACCCAAGAATCCATCGCTACACCGCGGGCACCTCATTTGCCGGCGAACTAAGAGCCCGTTGGCCTTTCCGCGAAAACGGACTTTATAGAGAGATTGAATCGATTCGCTACAACCGGGTGGAAGGACTGTTTTTAGGCGTAGCCCGGGATCCACTGGAGTGGCATGAAAGCGATCGTGGACGATTTTTTGGCCAGTTTGGATATGGATTTGGGTCAAAAGATTGGCAATACGAGATCGGAGCTGAGTCTCGCTTTGGATCGATGTACAAAAATGACGATTTCGATGTTAAAATTGGGGGCTCTTACCATAAAAACACCACAACTGACGACTTGTGGAAGTCATCATGGGCCGAAAATTCTGCTGCAGCGTTCTTTTTTGAGCATGACTTCTTCGACTATTACCACACGGAAGGATGGACGGGGTATGCCGTAAGTCGCATCACCCGTTTTGCTCAGTTGAGCGTAGGGTATCGAGCCGATCAATATTCGAGTTTGTCGAATGAAACCTCTTGGTCGTTGTTTGGAAACAATGATTTCCGTCCGAACCCAAGCATTGTGGAAGGCGATATGCGTTCCATTGTGATGTCGCTTGAAGGCGGTCAGGTTCGTTCGTTCAACGACAGGCCACGTGGTGGAGCCGTTCGACTAGAGGCTGAAATTGGCCAGGGCTTAGGCGGAGACTTTGATTTTTCCAGATTCGTCGGGGATGTCCGTTCGTACGTTATGCTGACCCAGGACACAGGGTTGTCCCTTCGATTTAGAGGTGGCTTTACCGAAGGTACTGTTCCTGTACAGAAAGCGTTTACCATGGGCGGTGTAGGCTCGGTTCGTTCGTACAACCAAAACAGCTTTTTGGGCACACGAATGCTTATGGCCAACGCAGAATTGGCTCTGTATGAGCCTGCTATATTGGACGAACTCATTGGCGACATGGCCATTTTGGGTCTTTTTGACGCTGGTTGGACCAATTCGTTTGGAACCAACTCGTTTGAAATGGACGATGTGATTGCGTCAGCCGGGTTCGGATTGGCTTTTGACGATAGGGCATTCCGTTTAGAAGTTACCTGGCCGACCAAAGATGTAGGCACCGGGATGCAGCCATCGGTTTGGTTGCGTATTGCGCCATCGTTCTAAACGAGTCGACGTCTTAATCGGATAGCATTAGACATCAAAAGAGAGGGCGGGGCGCGGGGCGATTTTCAATCGCCTTGCGCCCCGCCCTCTTTCATTTTACTCCATCTCGAGTGGCGTTTATTCGAAGCCGTAATTCACGTTATTCGACGCCGCCTGCGAGTTTGCGAAGCGGGAAGGCCAAAAGAACGGCTAGAATACCAGCTCCACCGCTAATCATGGCGACTTGCTGGAATAGACCGTCAAAGCCCATAGCGGTAATATCGCCAGCGGCTAGACCTGCGATCAGGTTTCCAAGGGCGGTGGCAACAAACCAAACACCCATCATCTGACCGACGCGACCTTTTGGAGACAACTTCGTCACCGCCGACATACCTACCGGAGAAATACAAAGCTCTCCAACGGTGTGTAAGAAGTAAGTGACAATAAGGAACGTGATCCCAACGGTTCCTGGCTCGGCATTCGCTGCGCCCCATGCAATTACGAAAAATCCTGCCGACAACCCGATCAAGCCCAGCGCGGCCTTGAAAAGGAAGGAAGGATGTTTTTTAATCCGGGCCAATGTGATCCATAAGGATCCAAAAACAGGCGCAAAGATGATGATAAACGTCGAGTTCACCGACTGAAGCCAAGATGCGGGCATTTCCCAGTCACCAAAGGTCCTATCGGTCATACGGTCTGCAAAAAGGTTCAGCGACGAGCCTGCCTGCTCAAATCCTGACCAAAAAATGGCGACCAACACAAAAAGCCACAAAATGAGGCTCAATTTCTTTTTTTCATCCGAAGTGTGGCCACCAAAAAAGATCAAATAGACAAAGAAACCACCGATAATTAGCAGGATGCTTGATCCAAGCCCACCTGCAATATCTTGGAGGGTTAGGTCAAGAACACCGCTCGAAACGAGGTATCCAAATAGCACGATTGCTGCCATGGACAAGCCCGAAATCAAATAGAATTTTTTGGATTTCGAAGAAATCGCTTCACTGGTTTCTGTGCTTTTAAACGTTCCTGCTTCTCCCAAATACTTCGTTCCCATTTTGTATTGGATCAGGCCTAAAACCATCCCAAATCCAGCCAAAGAGAACCCATAGTGCCAGTTGATGCCTTCTCCGAAATAGCCACAAAGAAGGGGCCCAAGGAAAGCACCAATATTGATCCCCATGTAGTAAACGGAGAAACCGGCGTCTCGAGCAGCGCCACCTTCAGGATAAAGCTCGCCAACAATCGTTGACACATTTGGTTTGAGCAGCCCGGTTCCGATAACGATCAAAACCAATCCGAAGAAAAAAGTCTCCGTCGATGGGTAGGCCATGCTAAAATGGCCCAATGCGATAATGGTCCCTCCAACAAAAACAGCTTTTTGTTGACCCCATAATTTGTCGGCGATCCAGCCACCTGGCAACGACAACAAATACACCAAGCTGGTATACAGCCCGTAAATGGCTGCTGAAGTGCCATCGGTCAAACCCATTCCAGGGTTATCTCCCGTTACGGCAGCCGTCATGAACAGAATGAGCAATGCGCGCATCCCATAATAGCTGAATCGCTCCCACATTTCTGTAAAGAACAGGGTCGCGAGTCCACGCGGGTGCCCGAAGAAGGATTTCCCGAGTGCAGGGGCAGTTTGAGACATGTTGTCGTGTTGTCTAGTGATCGAATTTCAAGCAAGATAGAGAAATGAAGGTTTGGTGTCTAAACCAATTTTTCAGCCTTCCCTCGAAAATAGTACCCTATATTCCATATGATTCCTTTTTTCGCGGTTTTTAGAAGATTTATTTAACCGGTATTTATGTCCGTATCACAATTTCAAATTGATCACCACGGTCACCGCTCGCACACGTGTGGTGAATTACGCAGCGCTCATATAGGGCAAACAACCGTTTTGAAGGGTTGGGTTGACTCCCGGCGTGACCTGGGCGGCCTTGTCTTTATTGATTTGCGGGACCGTTACGGCATTACTCAGATTGTATTTAATCCGCAAGAAAACCCAGCGGCGGCCAAATTAGCGGAGTCCCTCCGTTTTGAATTTGTTATCTCCGTTCGCGGAAAGGTGGTAGCCCGCGAAGTGGAAGCTAAAAACTTGGAGCTTCCTACGTCGGCGGTTGAGGTGGAAGCGCAGGATATGATTATTCCGAACACGTCCGAGCCTCTCCCCTTCATGGTGTCGTCGCACGAAGCGAAGCAGACCAATGCTTCAGACGATTTACGCCTCAAATACCGCTATTTAGACCTTCGCCGGAACGAATTGAAGGAAAACGTGCTGCTGCGTCACCGCGTGTACCAAGCGGTGCGTGCATTTTACGACAGCGAAAACTTCGTAGAAGTAGAGACACCAGTCCTGATGAAGTCGACGCCTGAGGGTGCTCGTGACTATTTGGTGCCGAGCCGGGTTCATCCGGGTAAGTTTTTTGCCCTTCCCCAGTCGCCTCAAACCTACAAACAGATTTTGATGGTGGCTGGTTTTGACCGCTACTTCCAGATTGTAAAGTGTTTTAGGGATGAAGACCTTCGCGCGGATCGTCAGCCTGAGTTTACTCAGATCGACGTCGAGATGACGTTTGCGACCGAAGAGTTGATCTACAAAACAGCCGAAGGCATGTTGGCCGGCATTTGGAAAGCAGTTAAGGGAGTAGATTTAGAGCTGCCCTTCCCTCGCATGTCCTACGATGCTGCGATGAAGACGTATGGTTCGGACAAACCCGACCTGCGTTTCGACATGAAGCTGCACGATTTGTCGGAGGCCTTCAAAGGAAGCGGATTCCGCGTATTTGATTCGGCGCTGGAAACGGGCGGAGCGATTGTTGGGATGGTCATCCCGGGTTGGGGCGATACCGGTCGGGGTAAACTCGACAAATTGGACAAGGATATTGTTCGTGCCAAACTAGGCGGCGGTGGTCTATTCCATATCAAACTACCTGCTGACGGATCCGGCATACAGTCCAGCGTCAAGGAAGAAGTCCTCGCGTCCAGTTATGTTGAGCGCGCGGTTGCGGCGTGTGGCGCTTCAACCGGCGACTTGGTATTGATTATGGTGGGTGAATCCCCCAAAGTGTTCGGACAGATGGGATCGCTGCGTTTGCACATGGCCACCGAGTTGGAACTCATTTCTGACAGTGCTGATGGTCCGTGGAAGTTCTTGTGGGTCACCGACTTCCCGCTTTTGGAGTACGACGAAGAAGCGGGCCGTTTCCACGCGATGCATCATCCGTTTACTTCTCCAGCGGCCGCCGATATGGCGCTGTTGGGCACCGATCCGGGAGCGGTGCGGGCGCAGGCATACGATATTGTACTCAATGGAATGGAAATAGGCGGTGGATCCATTCGTATTCACCGAGCCGACGTGCAGCAAATGATGTTTGATGCGCTCGGCATTGGCAAAGAAGAGGCGCAATCGCGTTTTGGATTCCTATTGGATGCGTTCAAATACGGCGCTCCTCCCCACGGCGGCATTGCGTTTGGATTGGATCGCATGGTGATGATATTGGCCGGCGCTTCGTCGCTTCGCGACGTTATTGTGTTTCCAAAAACGCAAAGCGCGCAAGAACCGATGGTTCAATCGCCCGACATCGTGGATGCACACCAACTCAAAGAATTACACATTCAGTTGCTCGAAAAATCTCCTTCAGCTAAATGACGCAAGGATTACCCGGTTGGATTGATTGGCGGCGTTGGGACGAAGTGATTCGACTGAAAGGTGTCGAATTAGACCGCCCTAAACACGCTACCCATCCCGGTTTTCCTGAAATCGTTTATCCGATTGATTACGGATTTGTACCCGGCACCATTTCTGCCGACGGAGAAGAGCAAGATATTTTCGTTGGATCGGCTTCAAATGGACTTGTAGCGGCGATTTTCACCGTAGACGTTCGCAAGGGCGACCAAGAGTGTAAATTGATATTTAATTGCACTCCCGAAGAAATCTATTTGGTTAACGGATTTGTCAATTTTAATCCTTCTTTGATGTCGGGGCGGTTATTAATGCGATTTGAGATGAAAAGTCTTTGGAAAGAAGCCTAAATACTTGCAATCTCATAAAACCTTCAAAGCTTTCGATTTGGACTAGACCACTACAATTTCGTAATTTTAGTTTCTGTGCCATCGTTCGTATCGATCACGATAAAAATGAAGCACTGTTGATTCCGTAGCTCAGTTGGCAGAGCATCTGACTTTTAATCAGAGGGTCCTTGGTTCGAATCCAAGCGGAGTCACTAGGTTGTCCCTGGACAATCAGCTGCCTTTATCGGCTGCACCACCTGCCCAGGTGGCGAAATTGGTAGACGCGCCACCTTGAGGGGGTGGTGCTCGAAAGGGCATGCTGGTTCGAGTCCAGTCCTGGGCACCATAGTATATTCGCTGAGCGAGATCTTTTTGATTTCGACCGAGCTTTAAAAGCGCTCTCCAATGCATTTTGGGGAGCGTTTTTTGTTGTTTAAGGGCCAGGCTCTTGTATGTGTGCGAACGGTTTCATAAATCGTGACTCCCACACTATCGGAGATGTAAGTATGAAACTCGCCCTTTTTAGCCTTTTGGCGTTCTTGTTAATTGCCCCTGCGTCAGCTCAGACCGTTGTTGTCAAAGCCGGTCACCTGGTTGATGTGGCCAGCGGGACCGTCGTAGAAAATCAATCTATTCTGATTGAAGATGGCAAAATCACTGCAATTGGCACCCAAGTCAAAGCTCCTGACGGTACGCCTGTTATCGATCTTTCTGATCAGTACGTGATGCCCGGATTGATTGATGCCCACACCCACTTGGCTCTTATGGAGATGGATGGGTCTGATATTAACGACTTCGGATCCTACTACTACGCCTCACTGATCGAGGATACGTCCATGCGCGTCGCACAAGGCACGCAAATGGCCCGCTCCATGATTGAGGCTGGGTTTGTTTGGGCGAGAGACACGGGCAACAATGGCTTATACGGCGATGTCACGCTTAGACGAGCCATTGAAGGGGGATGGATTCCCGGTCCAAACATGGTTACGGCAGGCCGCATGATCGCGCCTTTTGGTGGCCAGTTCCAAATGCAGCCTGAGAAACCTGGGCTTGGTAATCCGGAGTATTTGTACGCAGACTCACACGACGAGTTGGTTCGGGCGGTGCGGGAAAACGTGCATTACGGCGCCACCTTTTTGAAACTGATCATTGATAACCAGCCCTATATCTATTCGGAAGAAGATGTCCGCGTCGCGGTGGATGAAGCGCACGATATGGGCGTTAAGGTCATGTCGCATGCCATGAGTGATGAAGGCATCCGCAACGCCGTTTTAGGAGGAGTGGATTCGATTGAACATGGATGGGAGGTGACTGACGAAACGCTCCAACTCATGAAAGAGCACGGCACGTATCTGGTAGGAACGGACTTTCCAGCTGCCCGCATTGGCGAAACACGTTATCAAGCCAATGTTGAACGTAACAAACGGGCTAGAAAAATCGGAGTTAAACTCGCTTTTGGATCCGATGCGGTCTATTACGAAGAAGGTCGCACGCGCGGCGAACAGACGCTCGACTTTCTTGATAGCTATGTCGATGCAGGATTCCCTAATGCATTCATCCTGCAAATGGCGACCATGAATGGTGCAGACCTTTTGGGTGCTAATTCAGGCGAAATTAAAGTGGGCAAAAATGCCGACATCATTTCGATGTACCACAATCCGCTCGAAGACATCAAAGCCTTGCGCGGCGTCCAATTTGTGATGAAAGACGGCAACACTTACAAAGAAGGGGGCAAATTCACGTGGGAAACCCCTCGCGTGTTGAACAATCCTCGCCGTAAACAACAGCGCGGCAATATGCTCGGTCAAAACTAAGGCGTTTCTATTTCCAAGTAGAAAGATTTCCAAGCAGAAAGATTTCCAAGCAGAAAGATTTCCAAGCAGAAAGATTTCCAAGTAGTAAGCGAGCCTTATACCTGCGATTAGCATTAAAAAAGGGGGCGCGACACGAAGTGTCGCGCCCCCTTTAAGTAGGATTGAGCTACAGAAATCCGCTTAACCCAAATGGATCTCTATTTAAACCGCTCCGAGGTTTCGCGAGCAGGAAGCTGGCATTCGGGCCACGTGCGTTGCTCGCCCGTGCGAGGATCCGTGCCCAAGTCGCGCTGATCGCGGCTAATGCGGCTATCTTCCGATGCCAAATACGTCAAATAGGCCACGATGGTCGCATTTCCTTTGATATCGTCCCACGCAATCTTATCCAAGGTGTCCCGATTGGTGTGCCAAGTGGCGGTGCCGTAGTCGTACGACGTTGCCGACAAGGAAAACGCCGGGGCGCCACCGCAAATAAAGGATGCGTAGTCTGACCCACCGCTTCCAGGGCTTCCGGGAACGTTCAAATCAATATCGCCGACCAACACATTCGGCATTTGGGCAAACCAGCGAGCAAAATGCTCTCCTGCGCCCAAAAGTCCTTGCGTTGAAACGCTGGCAACGCGGCCGGTACCGTTGTCTTGGTTAAACGAAGCTTGCATACCCGAAACAATCTCCGGATGGTCTGCCGCAAAGCCTCGAGAACCGTTCAAGCCTTGCTCTTCCCCGCCCCAAAGACCAACTACGATGGTTCTTTTTGGATTGGGGTACACTTTTTTCAAGATCCGCATGGCTTCCAACATGGTCGCTGAGCCCGTACCGTTGTCGGTTGTCCCAGACGCGCCATCCCATGAGTCGTAATGGGCCGAAAGAAGCACGTATTCATCAGGTAATTCCGTACCGCGGATCATGCCGACCGCATTAAATACGGGTTTTTCGCCCAATTCTTTGGAATCGGCAACCGCCCTGACTTTGGGGCCCTGTCCGTTTTCAGCCAAGCGATAGACCAAACCATAGTCTTCACAGCTCAGGTTAAACGCAGCTGCTTTACGGTTCATAGCACGGAAGGAATAGGTCATCGGGAAGATGCGCTCTGTACCCCATGAACCGGTCCAGTAGTTGGTAAAGAAACCAGCGACTCCGGCATCTTCAAGGGCATCAATAATATCTTGACGCTCCATCCCAATGGCATCGATGCGTGCGGTCCATGCATCCCGAGCTGCCGCGCGATCCGCGTTGAATTTGTCAACAGCGCCTCGTGGCCCGTGCTCTTCCCATGAGGAAGCGGGTCGGCAACTGGCTTCTGCCTGCGTAAGCATCACAAACATCCCTTTGGCTTTCGGTAGCCAGGCCCGAAAAGCGGCCTCTCCGTCTACTTCCGGAAGTAGCACCACGCCGCCCTCTTTAGGTCCGTTTGTGCTTGCACTCCAACCTAGCATCGCGCCTTCAAGCGACCGAACCCGTGGTTCAATTAGGTCGATGTGTGAAACACCGCGCTCCCAGCTTCTCCACGTGCCATATTGTTCAGCCTGCGCTTCGGCGCCCCAACCTTTAAGTTGTTCGACGGCCCAATCAACGGCTTCTTTGTGGCCTGGTGCCCCGGTAAGGCGCGGTCCAATGACGTCAGATAGATACTGCGAAAGGTCATAAATTTGAGAATTTTCCATCCCCTCTTCCCAAATGGCTTTTAAAACGGGATCGGTGCTTGGAAAGTCTGGTCCAGACGGCTGCGCTCCAAAGCGCTGCGCGCTGGCTTGAGCCGCAAATAAGAGTGAAAGGACCATTATCAACGCGAGACCGCAGATCCGGTTGATGGTGGGTGTAAGAATTTGAATCATAACCATTTACGTTTGAGTGGTAAGCGCCTAAAGGTTTACGCGGCGCCCATTAACCTAGCCATAGCCTATCAATCCAGCCACAAATTATAATATTTATGCCCAGACCCTGTATTAAATAAGACGACGGTTTCTTCCGGTAGAATCCATCCTGATTGAAATAATTTTTCAAAAGCCACAAAAGTAGCCGCCCCTTCTGGCGAAACAAACATGCCTTCCGCTAGCCCCATTCGACGAGCGCCTTCTTTCATTTCATGGTCCTCGACGGTAAGGGCCGTGCCGTGACTCTGATAAAGGGCGTCTAGAATCAGAAAATCACCGATCGCGCCGGGTACGCGCAGGCCACCGGCATCGGTCGAAGCATTTTCCCACAGTTTTGCTTCCCCAAGACCGTTCTGAAACGCGCGAACTATGGGAGCGCATCCACTGGCCTGAACCGAAACCATGCGAGGCCTTTTGGCCGAAATCCAGCCCATTTCTTCCATTTCGTCAAACGCCTTCCACATACCAATTAATCCAGTGCCGCCGCCGGTCGGATAAATGAGGACATCGGGCAGTTTCCAATTAAACTGCTCTGCGATTTCGTACCCCATCGTTTTCTTTCCTTCGATTCGGTACGGCTCCTTCAAGGTGGAGACGTCGAATCGACTCGCCGCATCCGGGTGATGTGCGGCCGCTTTTCCGGCGTCGTTGATTAAACCATCGACCAACATCACTTCGGCTCCTAATACCTGACACTCCACTACAAACGATTCAGGCACGTCTTTCGGCATGAAAACATGCGCTTTTAAGCCCGCGCGGGCAGCATAAGCGCTCATGGCTCCCGCTGCGTTGCCAGCCGAAGGAATGGATAATGCTTTGGCGCCTCGTTCCAGCGCACAGGATACGGCCACTCCGAGTCCCCTAGCCTTGAACGATCCCGTAGGGTTTAAGCCTTCTTCTTTAATAAAAAGATGCTCGTGCCCAATGCTTTTCCCCAGTCGGGTGGCCGGAATCAAGGGCGTCCCTCCTTCTCCCAAATACATGCGGCACAAGGGATTACGAACAGGGAGCAACTCGGGAAAGCGCCACACACTTTGGGGGCGATCCGACGGGTTTCTATGGTCGATGGTAGCAGCGGCTTTCTTCAGGTCGTACCGAGCTAAAAGCGGCTTGGCACAAACGGGACAAAGATTAACTAAGGCAAAGGCATCGACGGTGTGATGGCATTTTGCACACTCTAAATGCGTAAGCAGCGAGGAGCGATCATTCATACATATCGTGCGGATTGGCGGCCGAAAGTTCGACCAAGAAAAGGGCCAGCTTGTCGGTAACCGCGTCTACAAAAGACTTTCCTTTGTCTGGATTGGATTTATACGGGTTTCCAACGCCGGTATCGTGGGTCACTTCGGACCACTGCCTCGGCGCCCAAACGGCACGTTCACGCAATGCGGAAATCTTAAACTTTCGTTCATCCCCCGGGCCCGCTTGATCCAACGGTCGCACCAATTCTGGAGCCACGTGCATCATTACGCTGGTTTCGAGCTCGCCAGCATGATCGCCGACGTGTTCGAAATAGTCCAATCCGGAGACAGCCGACCACCAATTGGTGGTACATAAAAACACAGACGTCTCGGCTTGCAGTTCTCGAATGGTCTGTTTGAAGTCGTTGCCGCCATGTCCGTTAACAATCAGCAATTTGCCGACACCGGCATCTTCC
>Ga0222714_10004706_pt1 | contig 13256 bp, 10 predicted proteins | sample C33_3DmetaG_FD_165048 | JGI IMG/M metagenome (GOLD analysis project Ga0222714, IMG submission 165048) | Estuarine water microbial communities from San Francisco Bay, California, United States - C33_3D | ecosystem: Environmental > Aquatic > Marine > Unclassified | place: USA: California... | reverse complement strand
CACCCGCTTCCCCTCCTTCAGGGCGGCGAGCCCCGCCGGTTCAGTCCGGACGCGGTCGAGGCAGGCGTCGCGGGCGCGCTGCGCGCCATGCATGCCCTCGGCATGACGGACGAGCTCGGGGCGCCTCCGGCCTCGAACCCCGCCGAGTCCCGGACCACCTCGTGGGTTCGCGCCCCGAAGGGGGGAATCTTCCGCCTGACCGTCACCCTGGGCGAACGGATCGACCAGGGCGCCCTGCTCGGAATCATCAGCGGGCCCGCGGGTCGCGGTGGGCGTGAAGTGAGATCGAAGGTGGCCGGCATGGTCATGGGGTACGCGGTGAATCCGCTCGTCCATCAGGGTGACGGGCTCGTGCACATCGCGGAGCTGGAGCCGTGAGTCGCGCCCCCCACCCCCGGTCGCTGCTCGCGGTCGCCGGGCTCTCGCTCGTGCTCGGGTGCGAGCCCGCGGCCGACATCCGCGGATGGGAATGTCTGGCCCCGGCGAACGCAGGGGGTGGCTGGGACCTGACGTGCCGCGCGGTAGGCCAGGTGCTGCAGCAGCTCGAGCTCGCGCCCGGGCTCGTGCGCACGACCAACCTGCCGGGGGCCGGGGGCGGCGTCGCCTATGCCCGAACGGTCGCGCAGCGCTCCGACGACACGGGCCTCCTGGTGGCGGCGAGTCCGTCGACGGTGCTTCGGCTCGCGCAGGGGCAGTACGGAAGCCTCACCGAAACCGACGTACGCTGGGTCGGCGCCTTGGGCGCCGAATACGGCGTCCTCGCCGTCGCCGCCGATGCGCCTTGGCAGACGCTGGACGACCTGCTGGCCGCATGGCGTGCCGACCCCGCGTCGCTCGTGGTGAGCGGAGGCTCGGCAGTCGCGGGACAGGACCACATGAAGGTGCTCCTCCTCGCGCACCGCGCCGGCATCGATCCCCGTCGCATCCGCTACGTGCCCTTCGACGGCGGCGGCGAGGCGATGACCGCGCTCCTGGGCGGCTTCGTCCAGCTCTTCTCGGGGGAGGCGTCGGAGGTGGAGGGTCAGGTCGAGGCCGGGCGACTTCGCGTGCTGGTCTCACTGTCGCCGGAACGGATGCGGGGCCTCTTCGCCGACGTTCCCACCGCGCGGGAGTCGGGCATCGACCTGACGTGGGTCACGTGGCGAGGCTTTTACGTGCCGGGGGGGATCGGCGACGAGGCGTACGACGGCTGGGTCGACGTGCTCCGCCAGGTGGAAGCATCCGAAGCGTGGGAAGAAGCGCGCAGGATCAACCGACTCCAGCCGTTCTTCATGGTCGGCCCGGAATTCGAGGCGTTCGTCATGAGCCAGGTGGCGGACTTCCGCGCGATGTCGCGCGAGATCGGACTGATCCCGTGACGACGGACAGGATCGCGGGCTCCGTACTCGTCGTGGCGGGCACATTGACCGGGCTCGAGGCGACGACATTCGACGTCGCGTTCATGACCGACCCGGTCGGGCCGAAGGCTCTCCCCTTCCTGGTCGCCGTCATGTTGCTCGTCGCCGGCGTCCGCACGATCGCCCGGCCCCGGTCCGAGGTCGCGCTTCCGCCCCGGCCGGTGGCGTTGCGCATGGGGGCGGCGGCCCTCGCGTTTCTCGGGTACGCGGCGATCCTCCCGTGGATCGGCTTCTTCCTCGCGACGACGCTCGTGGTCGCGGCGCTCGCGATGCTGTATCGCGGTCCCGTGGGGGGCAGCCTGGCCGCGGGAATGGCGCTGGCCGGCACGCTCTGGCTGCTCTTCGTCCGCATCCTGGCCCTTCCCCTGCCGGTAGGTGACCTGTGGATTCGCTGAGCCACCTCATCGACGGATTCGGGATCGCGCTGCAGCCGATCAACGTCGGGCTGGCGTTCGCGGGCGTCGGCATCGGAACGTTCGTGGGGATGCTCCCCGGCATCGGACCCATCAACGCGATCGCCATCCTGATTCCCGTGACCTTCGCGTCGGGCATGGGTGCGGCGTCGGCGCTGATCCTGCTGGTCGGGATCTACTACGGCTCGCAGTACGGAAACTCGATCAGCACGATTCTGCTCAACGTGCCGGGTACCGCGTCTTCGGTGGTGACGGCGATCGACGGCTACGCCATGACCAAGGACGGGCGCGGCGGCCCCGCGCTCGCGATGTCGGCCATCGCGTCCTTCGTCGGCGGCACGCTGTCGATCTTCGGCCTCGTGCTCTTCGCCCCCGTCCTCGCGGGGTGGGCGATACGCTTCGGGCCGGCCGAATACTTCGCGCTCATGATCTTCGCCTTCTCGGCTCTGTCGAGCTTTGCCGGAGGCAGCCTTCTGAGGGCACTGGCTTCGACGGGCTTCGGGCTCTGGCTCGCGGCGGTCGGGCTCGACCCGAACAGCGCGATCCCACGGTACACGTTCGGTCAGATCCAGCTCCTGGACGGCATGGACTTCGTGGTGGTCACCATCGGCCTCTTCGCCGTGAGCGAGGTCTTCCAACTCCTCGAGGACACCGAGGGCGGGCGATCCGTGGCGGCGTCGTACGGAAGGGTCGCGGTGACCATGAAGGAGTTCACCTCGTGTGGATGGACCATGCTCCGCGGCAGCGTCCTCGGCTTCCTCGTCGGCGTGCTCCCGGGTGCGGGCGGCACCATCGCGTCGTTTCTCTCCTACAGCACGGAGGAGCGGTTCGCCGGACGCACGAGTCGATTCGGGCGAGGCGACATCCGGGGCGTCGCGGCGCCCGAGGCCGCGAACAATGCGGCCGCAAACGGAGCGATGATCCCGCTCCTGACGCTCGGCGTTCCGGGCAGCGGCACGACCGCCGTCCTGCTCGGCGCCCTGCTCGGCCTCGGCGTGACGCCCGGGCCGCTCCTGCTCCAGGAGGAGCCCGACCTCTTCTGGGGCCTCGCGGCATCGATGTACGTCGGCAACGCCTTCCTGCTCCTGCTGAACCTCCCGCTCGTCGGCGTCTTCATCAAGGCGCTCAGGGTCCCCCGCTGGGTCCTGATTCCCTCGGTGGCCGCACTGGCTTTCGTGGCCGTGTACGCGGTGAACGGAAGCGCCTTCGACCTCGTGCTGATGACGATGTTCGGCGTGTTCGGATACCTCATGAGGAAGTTCGATTTCCCGCTCGCGCCGGTAGTCCTGGGGCTGGTGCTGGGGCCCCTCATGGAGAAGAATCTCCGGCGGGCGATGGCGCTGTCGGGCGGTGAGATCGGCGTCCTCTTCGACTCGCCGATCGCGCTTACGCTTTGGGGACTCGCCGCGGCGAGTCTCCTGGCGCCCACGCTGGTGCGACGCCTGACCACGGATCTGGTGGAAGAGGCCCCCGCGGCCGAGGAGGATTGAACATGCTGTTCGAGCTCGTGAAGGACGGTCACCCTCTCTCGCGGCGCACGTTCGCGAGGGTGATGGGGCTCGCGGCCGCGAGCGCGTCGCTCCCCGCGTGCTCCTCCCCGCGCTTCGGCCCCGACGGAATGCCGCTCGACGGTCCGTACGGAGTCACGCTCCTCGACGGCGTGATGGCTCCCATGCGCGACGGGGTGCGGCTCGCCACCGACGTGTACCTGCCGTCGCGGGAGGGCCGCGCCCTCGAAGGTCCGTGGCCGGTCATCTTCGAACGGACGCCCTACGGACGGAACGTGCCGAGTCGGTCCGAGCGATCGCTCGCGGAGCCGGACCGGGCGAAGAGCCGGGCGGAGGTCGCGGAGATCTTCGTGCGCCGGGGGTACGCCGTGGTCTACCAGGATGTACGGGGCCGCTACGACTCGGAGGGCGCCTACGTCAAGTACCTCGACGATGCGAACGACGGCCACGACGCGTGCGCGTGGATGCTCGACCAGCCGTGGTGCGACGGGCGCATCGGCACGATGGGGCTCTCGTATGCGGCCCACACGCAAGGCGCGCTCGCCTCGGCCGGGGCCCCCGGCGTCGCGGCGATGTTCCTCGACTCGGGCGGCTTCTCGAACTCGTACCAGGGCGGCGTCCGGCAGGGCGGCGCCTTCGAGCTCAAGCAGGCCACCTGGGCCTACCGCAACGCCCTCGTGAGCCCGGAGGTCACGTCCGACCCGGAGCTCGAGGCAGCCCTCCGGGCGGTGGACGTGCACCAGTGGTTCCGCGAGATGCCCTGGAGCCCCGGCCATTCCCCCGTGAGCCTCGCCCCGGAGTACGAGGCGTACCTGTTCGAGCAGTGGACGAAGGGGAACTTCGACTCGTACTGGAAGCAGCCAGGGATCTGGGCGGAGGGCTTCTGGGAGCAGTGGCCGGATGCGCCCATGGTCCACATGTCTTCCTGGTACGATCCGTACCCCCGCACCGCGACGGACAACTACATCGGGCTGAAGAAGCTCAAGCGTGGTCCCGTTCGCCTCATCCTCGGCCCGTGGACCCACGGCGACCGCTCGCTGACCTGGGCCGGCGACGTCGACTTCGGTACGGAGGCGACGCTCGACGGACAGCTCGCGACCGACTACTGGGAGCTGCGCGTACGCTGGTTCGATCACTGGCTGCGTGGCGTCGACAACGGAGTGGATGCGGAGCCCGCGGTCCGCTACTTCCTGATGGGTGGCGGGAGCGGGCGCAGGAAGCCGGAAGGCCGCATGGACCACGGCGGCAGATGGAAGGAGGCGACCGACTGGCCGATTCCCGGTGTGGTCGACACCCCGCACTACCTGCACCCGGACGGAACGCTGTCCACGGACGCGCCGATCGCGGAGGGGGGGCGGAGGTCCTACCTCTACGACCCGAAGGATCCGGTGCCGAGCATCGGCGGAACGATCACGTCCGGCGCGCCCATCATGGAGGGAGGCGCGTACGACCAGCGCGAGCGGGAGGACTTCTTCGGCTCGAAGGAGCCCTTCCGACCCCTCGCCGAGCGCCCCGACGTTCTCGTCTTTCAGACCGAACCGCTCTCGTCGGACGTGGAGGTTACCGGCCCCCTCGTCGTCAAGCTCTGGATCTCGTCGGACTGCCCGGACACCGACTTCACCGCGAAGCTCGTGGACGTGTACCCACCCAACGACGACTATCCCGAGGGCTTCGCGATGAACCTCACGGACGGGATCATACGCTGCCGCTACCGCGACTCCTGGGAGGCGCCCTCGATGATGACGCCCGGCGAGACGTACGAGGTGACCATCGAGGCCTTCCCCACGAGCAACCTGTTCCGGGCCGGCCACCGAATCCGCCTCGACGTCTCGAGCAGCAACTACCCGCACTTCGACCTGAATTTCAACACCGGCGAGCCCGAGGGGCTCGCGACGTCGAGTCGCGCCGCGACCAACACGATCTGGATGGATCCAGAACGGCCGTCTCACGCGATCCTGCCGATCGTGCCGGCGGAGGCCACCCCATGACGAGGTGCGGCCGAAGGTCCTCGACCGGATCGGCAGCTCGCCTGGCCGGAGCGCTGTGCCTCATGGTCGTCATGCTCGCCTCCTGCAGAGGTCCGAACTACGACGTGCTCCTCGTCGGGGGGACCGTGTACGACGGGTCGGGCGGCGAGCCCTTCGTGGCCGACGTCGCCATCACCGGCGACCGGATCGTCGCGATCGGGGATCTCGGCGGCACGTCCGCGGTGGAGACGATCGACGTCACCGGCCTCGCGGTCGCGCCCGGCTTCATCGACGCGCACTCGCACGCGGAACTGGACGAGCCGTGGGGGATGGACGCGCAGGGCTTCCTCACCCAGGGGATCACGACCGTCGCGCTAGGCCTCGACGGCGCCGGCTCATGGCAGGTCGCGAACGTCCTCGACTCGTGGGAAAGCCGGGGCATCGGCGTCAACGCGCTCTACTTCGTCGGGCACAACGCCATTCGGCGCGAGGTGCTCGACATGGATGCGCGCGCGCCCACGGCCGATGAACTGGACCGCATGAAGGAGATGGTGCGACAGGGGATGGAAGAGGGCGCGTTCGGCCTGTCGACGGGTCTCTTCTACACACCGGGCTACTACTCGACCACGGAGGAAGTGATCGAGCTCGCCCGCGCCGCGGCCGAGTGGGACGGCGCGATCTACGACACGCACGATCGTGACCTGGGGGCGACGTACCAGGGCATCGGGTACGACGCGTCCGTGGCGGAGGGCATCCGGATCGGAGAAGAGTCCGGGCTGCGCGTGATCTTCTCGCATTTCAATCCCCAGGGCGCCACGAACTACGGCCGCGCCGACGTCGGTGCCCGGATGATCGACGAAGCCCGCGCACGGGGCGTCGAAGTCTGGGCGGCGCAGCACCCCTACACCGCCACGCAGTCGAGCCTGCTCGCGTACGCCCTGCCGCGATGGGCGAGCCCGGGGGGCACCGACGCGATCCTCTCGCGATTCCAGGACCCCGACACCGCAGAGATCCTCCGCGTGCAGGTCATGGAGTCGCTCGCCATGCGCGGCGGGCCGGGCAAGATCATGATCGTGGACGAGGACCCGAGGCTGAACGGGCGCACCGTCGAGGCCCTGGCCGAGGAGTGGGGGCTGACGGTGCCCGAGACGGTACACCGCATCGTCGCGGAGAACGGCAACGCGTCGGTCATGAACCTCGAGCTCTACGACGACGACAACACCCGCTTCCTCGCACGCATGCCGTGGATGATGACGTGCACCGACGGACGGACCCCCGCCCCCGGGCAGGAGGTCTCGCACCCGCGCGCCTCGGGCGCGTTCCCCCGCAAGATGCGGCTCATGGCCCTCGACGGGGACGATGTCACGGTCCCGTTCGCGATCCGGAGCTTCAGCGGGCTCGCCGCCGATTTCTTCGGCCTCGACGACCGCGGCTACATCGACCTCGGCCGCAAGGCGGACGTGGTGGTGCTCGACCTCGACCGTTACCGCGACCACGCCACCATGGAGGAGCCGCGGCTTCTCTCCGAAGGGGTGGTTCACCTGCTCGTGAACGGAACGTTCGCAATACGCGACGACGCCTTCCTCGGGGTTCTGGCCGGCGAGGCCCTTCGCGCGCCCTGGCGCCGGGGAGGTGACGGGTGACCGGGGCCGCCGGGCCGGAGGTGCTGTCGCGCCGGGACGGGTACGTCGTCGAGCTGACGCTGAACCGCCCCGACCGCCTCAACGCGGTGAGCCGTCCCCTGTACGAGCGTCTCATCGAGGAGCTCGAGAAGGCGGACGCCGACCGCGACACGCGCTGCGTGATCCTCACCGGAGCCGGCCGCGGCTTCTGCGCGGGAGCAGACCTGAAAGCCCACGCCGGAGGGCCGCCCGAGCCAGAGGAGCGGGCCCGGTACATCGACGCGGCACAGCGCGTGAATCGCCTCCTCCAGACCATGGGCACGCCGGCGATCGCAGCCGTGAACGGCGCGGCGATCGGCGGCGGTCTGGAGCTGGCGCTGTCGTGCGACCTGATGATCGTCGCCGACGAGGCGAAACTGCGCCTCCCGGAGGTCGCACTCGCGACGTTCATCGGAGGCGGAGTCGCATACTCTCTCGCCGAGCGCGTGGGCGTGCTCAAGGCGCGCGAACTCATCTATTTCGGCGACTTCTTCACCGGGCGGGACGCGGCGGAGATGGGTCTCGCGAACCTGTCGGTCCCCGCCGCCGACGTGCTCGCCACGGCCCGCGCCTGGGCGACCCGGTTGGCCGCTCAGGCGCCGCTGTCGCTCGCCGCCGCGAAGAAGCTCATCGGCCCGGCCGCCGACCGGACGCGAGACGAAACGGTCGAGCTCGAGCGCAAGGCGCTCGACGCGATCTTTCAGTCCGCGGACTGGGCGGAGGGCATCGCCGCCTTTCACGAGCAACGGCCTCCACGCTATCGGGGCGAATAGCTCCCTCCGACATGTCCTCCAGAACCCAGCTCGATCGCATCTTCGATCCGCGGTCCATCGCGGTGATCGGCGCGAGCGCCGAGCCCGCCAAGCGCGGGAACCTGATCCTGCGCGCGCTCGCGTCGTCGGGCTATCAGGGCGACGTCTACCCCGTGAACCCGAAAGGGGGACAGATCCTGGATCGCGACGTCCTCCGCTCGGTCGACGAACTGCCGACGGGCGTCGATCTCGCGGTCCTGTGCACCCCCGCCGAGTCTTCGGCCGGACTGGTCCGCGCGCTGGGCGCGCGCGGGGTCGCCGGGGCCGTCGTGCTGGCCGTCGGCTACGGAGAGTCGGGTGAGGAGGGACAGGCGCTCCAGCGGGACCTGATCGAAGCGGCGCGGGAGTCCGACGTGCGCATCGTCGGCCCCAACACCTCCGGGATGCTGAACCTTCCCACCGGCGCCAACCTCATCGGAGCTCGCGGTGTGCGGGCCGGGGGGCTCGCCGTCCTGGTTCAGTCGGGCAACGTGGCGCTCGCGCTCATGACCGAGGTCACAGAACGGTCGTGGGACGGGCTCTCGATCTGTCTCGGCGTGGGCAACGGGATCGACGTGGGCTTCGCCGAAGCCATGGCGTTCCTGCGCCACGACGAGGGAACGCATGCGGTGATCGCCTATGTCGAGGGCCTTCGGGACGCCCGCGCGTTCCTCGCGTCCGCCGCACGCCTCACGCGCTCGAAGCCGATCGTCGTCATCAAGTCGGGGCGCACCGAGAAGGGCGTGCAGGCGGCGCTCTCGCACACCGGCTCCGTGTCGGGTCCGTACGAGCGCTTCTCTGCCGGACTGGCGCAGGCGGGCGCCGTGGAGGTTACGCGAACCGACGAACTGCTGCACGTGGCGGAGACACTCGGACGGCAGCCGCCGTGCCCGCCCGATCAGGGCCTCGCGATCCTCTCCGACGGGGGCGGACAGGGGACGCTCGCGTCCGACGTGCTCGCGGAGTCCGGAGCGACCATGGCGACGCTGTCGGAGGCGACGCAGGCGAAGCTGCGCGCGCTCCTCGGCCGCGCCGCCGCGGTCCGCAACCCGGTCGATCTCGCGGGAGCGGCGGATCTCGATCCCGAAAACTTCGCGCGCGCGCTCGAGGTCATGCTCGACGACCCCGGGGTGGGCACGGTGCTGGTGATCGGGCTTTTCGGCGGATACGGCGTCCGCTTCGACGAGTCCCTGCCGGCCGGCGGGATCCGCGCCGCCGAGGCGATGGCCGCGTCGGCCCGCTCACGAGGAAAGGGGCTGGTACTCCACACGATGTACGCAGCGCACCGAACCGAGCCACTCGCCGTGCTCGGCCGGGCCGGCGTGCCCGTCGTCGGCTCCCTCGAGGTCGCGACCCGCTGCGCGGTCGAGCTGCAGCGGCGCGGGCGCTTTCTGTCGCAGCCCCCATGGGAGATCGTCGAGGACCCGGGCGCGGCGCCCGCGGGGGCCATGCATCCTACAGGTGCGGGCGACGCCGAAGCGCCTCTCGACACGATCGCGACCGCGCGCGGCCAGGGTCGCCGGGTCCTCACCGAAGTGGAGGCCCGCGCTGTCCTGGCCGGATCGGGTCTGGCATTCGGCCGGCACCTGACCGCAGACGCCGCCGACGCGGCCGCCCGCGCGTACGCGGAGCTCGGCGGCCGGGTCGCGATGAAGCTCGTCTCCTCCACCATCGTGCATAAGACCGACGCGGGGGGCGTGGTGCTCGGCATCGGGGACGAGGGTGCGGCGCGAGACGCCTTCGAGTCCATCCAGGCGTCGGTCGCCACCTGGGCCGTGCGCCACGGCTCGCCCGTGGGGCCGGTTCGGGTCATGCTGACCCCGATGCTCGACGCGCCGCGCGTTGAGCTTCTGGTGGGCGCCTACCGCGACGCCTGGCTCGGCCCGGTGCTCACCGTCGGGGCGGGCGGCGTCTGGGTGGAGACCTTCGCGGACGTGGCGCACCGGGTGCTGCCGCTCGGAGACGACGGCATCGAGGCGATGCTCAGAGACCTTCGGATCGCCCGGCTCCTGCAGGCGTCTCGGGGGCGCGGGGCTGTGGACCATGCGCCCATCGTGGCCGCGGTGCGCGCGGTGGCCCGCGCCGTCACGCGCCACCCGGAGATCGAGGAGGTGGAGGTCAACCCGCTCTTCGTGTACGAGGAGCGGACCGAGCCCGTCGATGCCCGGATCGTCCTGACCGGGCGCTGATCCGGCCGTGCTGCCGTCGGGGTCGGGTCGGTCCCGAACCTACAAAATCGTAAGTCGTTGTGTTATCTTTCGTTATCTGTGCGGATACCGCGCGGTCCGCGGCGAGGGAACTGCCGCGGGGCCCCGGCGATCATCAGGAATCGAGGTAACGTGATGGCAGCAGCGAAGAACGGCGTTCCCGGGACGCACGAGCGACGTCTGATGGAAAGCGAGTCTCGGTGGCTGCAGAAGGCGCTGTTCGCGCTGGCGAAGGCCGAGGATGACCGTGGCAAGCTCGCCGAGGCCCTGAACGACAATGGCCAGGCCATGCAAGTGAAGATCAAGGGGAAGTCCTTCGATGCCGGGACCGTGCGCCAAGCGATGGCAGAGTGCGTGCACGAGCGGGCAGAACATCTTCGCGCCATGCTGGACCGGGGGCGCGCCGTACTGCGCTAGGTCGCCGGGCGGGACGAAGAACCCCGCGCCTTAAGAGGGAGCCATCGTGCCCGACATGCCGCTGGTCACCAACGACGCCGTCGTCCTGGGACTGCTGGCCCTCGTCCTCGGCTTCGTTTTCTGGACCGAGCAGAGCGAGCACCCGTTCTGGAAGAAGTTCTACAGCTGGGTGCCGGGGCTTCTGCTCTGCTTCTTCCTGCCTTCGCTGCTGAACTCGTTCGGGGTCATCGACGCCTCGACCTCGAACCTCTACTTCGTCTCGTCGCGCTACCTCCTGCCCGCGACGCTCGTGCTGCTCACGATCTCGGTCGACCTTCCCGCGATCATGCGCCTGGGGTGGAAGGCACTCGCGATGTTCCTCACCGGCACGGTGGGCATCGTGATCGGCGGACCCATCGCACTCCTCGTGGTCAGCTCGTTCAGCCCCGAGACAGTGGGTGGCGGTGGCCCGGATGCGGTGTGGCGAGGGCTGACCACGGTGGCCGGAAGCTGGATCGGGGGCGGAGCGAACCAGACGGCCATGAAGGAGGTCTTCGAGGTCAGTGACGAGCTGTTCAGCCAGATGGTCACGGTGGACGTCGTCTGGGCGAACCTGTGGATGGCCATCCTGCTCTTCCTGGCGGGGCGCGCCGGGGCGATCGACCGGCGCACGGGCGCCGACACCTCCGCCATCGAGGCGCTCAAGGCCCACGTGGAGGCGTTCCACGACGAGCACCAGCGTCCGCTCAACCTCCCCGACCTGATGTTCATCATCGCCGTCGGCTTCGGCCTGACCGGAGTCGCACACGCGCTCGGCGGCTGGATCGCCGGGTGGATCGCGGAGTCGGCGCCCGCCCTGGAACGGCTGAGCCTCACAAGCTCGTTCTTCTGGATCGTGGTGATCGCGACGACGGCCGGCGTGGCGCTCTCATTCACGCCACTCAAGAACCTCGAGGGCGCGGGGGCGTCGAGACTCGGATCGGGGATGCTCTACATCCTCATCGCCTCGATCGGCATGGGCATGGACGTGACCGCCATCGTGAGCAACCCCGGTCTCTTCGTCGTGGGCGGCATCTGGATCGGTGTCCACGCCGTGCTGCTCGTCATCGTGGCCAAGGTGCTCAACGTACCCCTCTTCTACATGGCGGTCGGGAGCCAGGCCAACGTCGGGGGGGCCGCCTCCGCCCCGGTAGTCGCGTCGGCGTTCCACCCGAGTCTGGCACCCGCCGGCGTTCTGCTCGCGGTCCTCGGCTACGCGGTCGGGACGTACGCCGCGTGGATCTGCGGTCTCATCATGCAGGCGGTCGTAGGCGGCTGAGGTCCGGGCCCCGCGACGTCGGCGGGCCCGAGAAGGCCCGTGCCGAGGAGCAGCATCATGCCCGGCTCCGGCACGGACGTGGTCTTCCCTCCGTAGAGCGTCCCGTGCGACAGGTTCTGCGGGGCATCGTGACTGTTCGTCCCCGCGCCGTTCGTCACAGAGTCCACCGTGCGGGTGGCGGCCGTGAAGTAATAGAGGCTGAACGAGTCGCCCACCTTGAGCGCCAGGACGAAGTTCTGGTAGAGGTTGCCCAGGTCGATCGTTCCCCGGGCATCGCCCTCGCGCAGGAGCACCCGCGTCCCGCGCCGGACGCGGCGGCCCTCACGGGACTCGCGCGCGAAGCGACGGCACCGCACCTTCCCGCCATGAACGATTTCGATGGGTCAGACAACCGGGCAGGATCCTCCCTCATGCCCGAGGCCAGAGGTACGGTGCTGCTCACCGGCGCGACCGGCTTCGTGGGGCGCTACGCCTACGATGCGCTGGTCCGCGCCGGCTGGACCGTGCGGTGCGCCACCAGAAACGTGGTCGAGGCCCGGCGCCGGTGGCCCGATCGCTCGTGGGTTCCCATGCAGGTCGGAGATTCCGGGTCGGTCCGCGAAGCCCTCACGGGGTGTCGCGCCGCCCTCTACATGATCCACGGGATGGCCTCGCACGGCAGCGATTTCCGCGAGGCCGAGATCCACCAGGCGCGGACGTTCGCCGATGCGGCCGCCGCGGCCGGGCTCGAGCGGATCGTGTACCTCGGGGGTGTCGCCGCGCCGCGCGACGCTTCCGAGCACCTCCGCAGCCGGGAAGAGGTGGGAGAGACGCTCCGGGCGGGGCCGGTGCCGACCGTCGAGCTTCGCGCGAGCATGATCGTCGGGCACGGCAGCCTGAGCTGGCTCATGGTACGCGATCTCGCCGCACGGCTGCCGGTCATGATCCTCCCCCGATGGCTCGCGTCGCGCACCGAGCCGGTCGCCATCGCGGACGTCGTGGCCGCGCTCGTGGGTGCCCTGGATCTCGAGGTGGCCGGCAGCGAGTGGTTCGACATTCCGGGGCCCGAGCTTCTCTCGGGGCGGGAGATTCTGGAGAGGACTGCGGACGTGCTCGGGGTCCGTTCGGCGTGGATGATCGAGGTGCCCTTCCTGACTCCACGACTGTCGTCGCACTGGGTGCGCTTCGTGACGCGTGCCGAGTGGTCCGTCGCCCGCGAGGTCGTGGTGGGCCTGAAGACGGACCTGATCGCGCACGACGACCGGTTCTGGGGGCGCATCGGGCACGCTGCCACGATGAACTTCGACGAAGCCGCGCGGGCCGCGCTCGCGGAGGAGCGGAGCGATCCACCCATTCGGGGCTTCTGGGGCTTCGTCGAACGACAGCTGGTCCGTCTCGGTGGTGTCCGTCGAGGGTCGCGCGACGCCGACCGATCGACCGCGGCCGCGCCGGGAGCCGCGCGGCGCGCCGGCGTCTTCGCGCTCCTGTGGGCCCTGGGCGCGTACGCCTCGGTCTACGTCGGGCTCTGGGCCGCCATGGGCACGACAGCCGTACTCTTGGGCGTGGCCGCGTGGGCGCGTGGAGGGCGAGCGCTCATCGGACAGGGTCCACACAGCCGC